>WPCG01163001.1_pt1 | contig 241802 bp, 234 predicted proteins | sample 5403311 | NCBI WGS metagenome assembly WPCG01 (sample SAMN12869467, study PRJNA574797) | sludge metagenome | isolation source: wastewater treatment of Control | place: China:Beijing | collected 2019-05-17
CCCGCTCATAATCGTGGATGAGCTGCCTGCCTCCACACTCGGGGCAGACCGTCTGGATATGCTCCTCGTGCTTCTGCTTCTCGACAACCACCTCTTTCTGGCGTAATTTCTGTGCTTCTCTCTCGGATTTTAGCTGTTTTAACTTCTCTATCTCCTGCATTTGTTCACCTTCTCCTTCACAAAGAGCTTCTCCCCTTCAAGGACACGGCAATCGTTCCTGCATACGATCGTCGCATAGGGAGCAGCAATATTTCCAAATAAATCAACGATCCGCCCTACCGGTTTCATACGGCTGTCCACCACATCACAGAAGAGCGGAGGCAGCTGGCCCGCATCACACGTGGCAACCAGAAGACGATCACTACAATTACGGTGTATCCGACCTGCAAATTTCAAGTTTCAGCCTCAAATGGAAGATCCGAATACAATTCGGAAACTTTATATAATTATATATTGGTTGTTTGCCATATATAAAAGTATCGACAACCTATAAAAGTCAGAAGCGGTGGAATATACTTCTCTCGGGGCTGAGCACCCGGAGAGCCTCCTCTTCGGTAAGACCCGCACCACGGGCGACAAGCCACCTGCTTTCCTTATTGAGGAGATCACGCGGCTCATGGGCATCAGACTGAACGATCAGTTCGCAGCCGAGCTCGCGTCCAACCATAACGACATGGCCATTTGTCCTGTTATGCCCGTTCCTTGACGTGATCTCAAGATATACCCCGTGATCTGCTGCAATCTGTGCATCTTCACGAGAGATCAGGCCGGGATGTGCAAGAATATCAACATCCGGGCAGGAGACCGCTGCGTGATTTGTTCCCGGAGCCACCGGCTCGACGACCGTCTCACCATGCACAAGAACGACATCTGCCCCCATCTCCTTTGCCTCACGCGCAATTCCCGTGATCTCTTCCGGAGGCACATGGGTGATCTCAACACCACAGAGGAGATTGACATCAAAGAGCGACGCAGACTTCTTCAGGCGGTTGACAGCACCGATCACCTCCAGAAGGTTGGTCGCATCGACATGATCCGAGATGGCAACAGTTGAATAGCCAAGAACCGCCATCCTCCGGACCATCTCGATGGGAAGCATATCGCCGTCAGAGAGGGTGCTGTGGCAGTGGAAATCGTACATGCCGATCATGATTTCTCCACCATTTTTTGTGCAACCTTTTTGATCAGCGATTCCTTGCTCCCTTTCCACTCAAGGACAACACGGCCTTCTCTCCTGAACCAGTGTGCAGGGTGGGAATTCGGCTCAATCACAACATTGGTGGCACCAGTTCTCCGGGCGGCACGCTCAATATCCTGGATTTTTGGAGACTTCAGTGCGTGCTCACGATCAACTCTTCTCCCTTCGGCACGTGTCAGGGAGTGGTTGAAGTAACAGGGGTACAGGATCCGGCGCGTTCCCATACCTACTAGATTCGCGATGAACCTATAAACAGATCACGCCAAGTACCTCTATGCATCATATCGACATCCATATGGAGAAAGATATTTTTGATGGGAATACCCGTCTTGCCGGGGCAAATGCACGCCACCTCAAAGACCACGGCATCAGGGCCTTTGATCTCCTCGGAGCCATTGGCTCCGGAAAGACCGCGCTCATTGAGAAGCTGGTGCCGCTTCTGCGTGCGCGTGGACTCTCGCCGGGAGCCATTGCAGGCGATGTCTATGGCGATGACGATTTTCAGCGGATTGTGAAGACCGGCATCCCGGCATATAATGCAAATACCGGAAAAGAATGCCATCTGGACGCGCATCTTGTCGAACATGGCCTTCAACATCTCCCCCTTGACGATATCGACATCCTCTTCATCGAGAATGTGGGGAACATGGTCTGCCCGACAGACTTCCAGCTCGGTGCAGAGAAGAGGATCATCGTCATCAGCTCAACAGAAGGCGATGATGTCGTCAACAAGCATCCGATGATGTTTCGGGGTGGCGACATAGCAGTCATCAACAAAGTCGATCTTGCGCCGCTTGTGGGATCCAACCTTGATAGGATGGAAGCGGACATCCGAAAATACAACCCGGAAATGCCAATATTCCGGACAAACCTGAAGACCGGCGATGGTACGGAGGCACTCCTCGATGCCATCCTTGCTGAATAGCCGGTCACAGAAGAACCCAAACTTAAATATCTCGTAAAGTGATATATAGAGAACTCCACTTGGGAAAACCCATACGCGAGATACTATCAGATACGAGGAGAATCAATGCTCTGGCAAGGAAGATCAGTTCGAAAACCATCTGGCGGACGTTACCATTCCGCACAAGGTAAGAAGCGTTTTGAGATCGGAAGATCTCCGGCAGACACCGTCGTCGGAACCACCCGCATCCGCATCATCCGCACCCGTGGCGGCAACAGCAAGGTACGGGCACTCCGTGCAGAATTCGCTTCTGTCTCAGACAGAAAGACAGGAATTACAAAGAAGGTCGCCATTGAGAAGGTTGAGTCAAATACCGCAAATCCAAACTATGTCCGGAGAAATCTTCTCACGAAAGGCGCGATCATAAAGACAGAGATCGGGCGCGCCCAGATCATCTCCCGCCCAAGCCAGGACGGAACAGTCAACGCCGTTCTGATCGAATAATCCCATAATTTTCTTTTTTCATTCTCTTTTACGGGAGCTGTCAATCAACCGGAGATCCATCGATATGATCGGAGATCGGTATCCGGCGAAGGCTCATCTGTCATTTGGGGAGAGAGTTTAAGCTCTGTATCGTCCCATATACGAGTATTATGCGTCGTATCTCCTACCAGTTTCCAAACCGTTGTGATCTCGCCTTCGATCACGATGTTCCATTCTCCCGTGCAATCTCCTCAATATGCAGGATGGATGGAAAGCAGACGAATTTCAGGACTGACCTCGGCCTCTTCAAACGTGAGATAAAAGTTCAGATCGCCTCGGAGAAGACAGGCTTTGAACCTGTCAGAACAGACAACGAGTTCCTGAGAGGAATCAGTGAGCGGGCAGACTTCACGTTCAGGGTGAGAGACACCCTCTTAAAAGGTGACGGGCGGTATCCCGCAGCAGACTATACGTTCCTCCTCAGAATTGATGACAAGGGAGGCAGGATTGAATGCTTCATCGTCCATGAGGGGAGATCAGGCGAGATCGACTCACTGGATCTGAAGAACCTGCTGAAAGGTGCACTCAGTTGAGCCTCAAAACAGTCGTGGCAGCAGCCTTCAGGCATCTGAGAAAAGAGCGGCTTCAAAAGGTTGAGTTCATCTATTACATCTCAATCGACCGAAAATGGATGAATAAGGATCAGGCTGCGCTCCTTCTCGAACGGGCACGTGACGAGGGGCTGATCACCCTTGTGGAGGGTGCCTGGGTGCCTGCATTCGATCCCGCCGAAGTGGAGATCCCGCTTGGGTTCAAGCCTTCAGCCGGGGTGCTTGAAAAACATGATCCGGTTGAACGGCTCGTTGCTGAGATCGCACAGAAGGCAGGAGCCGATACAAAATCGATCTACGCCGAGATGAACAGGATCATTTCAGATTCGTTCCATGGCAACCTGATGCCGGAAGCGGCAGTCGTGATCCTTGCCCGGAGATACAAGGTACCTTCCGGGAAGTACAGAGCCGAACTCATCAGTCAGCTCATAGAAAATTCGCCAGAAAAAACAGGATAGAGAAGAGGCTTACTCTTCAGCCTTCTCTTCTTTTGGTTTAAAGATATCAGCAAGAGGAGTAGTTCCGTATTCGACGACCTTCACATTGATCTGGACAAAGTCCTGTGTGATCTCTGATCCGCGGACGGTCTTTCGTCTCCGCTCACCCTTCTTTGTCGGATTAAAGCCGATACCGCCTCCAATAAGGAGGTGGCGGCGGGAAGAGCCTGGAAGCCCCTTTCGTGCGGGAATTCCGGTTTTGTCACTGCCTCCGGTGATCTCAACGCGATACCCGGCAAGACCGATTGCGTTACCATCTATCTGGGCCGAAATTGCCTTTCCGATAAAGGCACCAGCAGCACCTCCACCAGCTACAGTATTGTAGGAGTGGCCGGTCTGTGGGTCTGATACAACAATTTTTAAATCAACCATGTATTGAAACAACTCCTCGTTCTATTTCGAAACCGAAGTACCCATATTGTTTGAGTGTCCGGGTTTATACTACTTACCCCAGAACGGATTCTCCTTCCTCCTGATCATTGCATACTCAGAGAGGGCTTCCTGGGAACTGATATTAATATGAGAGAGCATCTCGGTCTCAAGCACCTTCACATGTCGCTCAGGGATCTGGACATAGAGCGTATCCCCGACATTGATCTGCCTGCCAACCGTCGGGCCATCTATTGAGACGGCGATCTCCATCCCTTCTTTCGCCTCGGTGACAGTTTCCCCTTTATCCTGCATCATCTTGATCGACCCGACAGTGCGGCCGTCAGGTGCCATCAGGTCAACCTTCGGCCTGAGAAGTCCGGCGAGAATCCGTACCCCGACAACAGCAGGCCCGCTCTGCCTGAAGACACAGTTGGGGAGGAGCTGGAACTTTGCAGGCATGACCACCGCTTCAAACTGCTGGGCCTTCTGGCGCCTGATCTGCTCATCGCGCCATTCAGTATAATCATCAATAACCCGGTAGATGATATCCCCGGAGAAGACGACGATATCTGAATACCGGCTATCCTTCAGCATCTCGGAGACATCGGGAAGGATATCGGTATTGAAGCAGAGGATCACCTTATGGAGAGGATCGCGCATCGTCTCAAGCTCGATGATATCATGCCTGCTGACAGGGCCCACATCGGCACGCATGATCTCGATCTCCTTTGCCTCCAGTTCTTTTGAGAGCGCCTCCAGCGCCCCGATCGTATCGGCTTTGATACTGATCCCAATGCCCGAGAGGGAGATGTTTGCATCCTGCATCTCTGCATCGATTGCATCGATCACCTCCTGCCGGTTCCCTTTCACTGCCCTGAGGGGCGATCCCGAGATCACGTCATCAAGATTTGGGGCAGAGAGCTTGATTCCGGCTGCCGCGGTCACGGACTTCACCCGTTCGAACCGATCCTCGATTAAGATCTCCTTCATCGGCCTTGGCTTTAGGAGTGAGCGGATCTTTGTGACGATACACCCGTTTGATCCGGCAACAGCAATCTCATCGCCGACCGAGAGGGTACCATCATAGAGGATCAGGTCAAGGGTCATCCCAAGGCCCCGCTCCTCCTTCACTTCAAGCACAGTTCCCTGTCCGGGACCCTCAGCAGTGATCCTGAGCGACTCGGTAAGGTACCGCTGGGCAAGGCCGATCATCACCATCAGGAGATCCGGCACACCCTCGCCGGTGATCCCCGAAGACGGGACAATGGCAATATTGCGTGCAAAATCCCTGACGCGATCGTAGCGTTCCGAATTGAACCCGAGATCCGAGAGTGTGCCAACAAGCTCATAAAGGCGGGTCTCAAGGATACCCTGCACCCTTTCATTCTGTTTGGCAAATGTCTTCTGGAAGGGTTCGTTTGGATGAACCCGCCATCCGGGGATCCGATCCACCTTCGTTGCAGCAATGACAAACGGAGTCTTACAGTTTTTCAGGATCTGGAGGGCTTCCTGGGTCTGCTGCTTGAACCCCTCATTGATATCAATAACAAGGATGGCAATCTCCGCAAGTGCCCCGCCCCGCGCCCGAAGGGTGGTGAAGGCGCGGTGGCCGGGAGTATCAATGAAGAGGAGACCGGGGATATTGATCTCGGTTGCAGCCGAAACCCCGCTCATCTCGCGTATTGATTCAATCGGTATCAGTGTTGCCCCGATATGCTGGGTGATGGCTCCGGCTTCCGAATCCACAACCTGGGAGCCCCGGATCTTATCCAGAAGCGATGTCTTGCCGTGGTCGACATGGCCGAGTACACAGACGATCGGTGTTCTGATATTCTTCTTTGCCATTTCTCCATCTCCCTCCGAAAAGCCGTTATATACCGGATAACCCCGAAAAGTGATAGTCTATAACGCATTCGGAGTATTAATATTCTTTTGAGAGCCCTTTATGAATCTGGTATGAGAGAATGGAAGGGGCCAATCCGTTAGGTTAAATAATGTTTACCATCAATTATAATGAGCATTTATGCTAGGGTAGGGTAGCTGGACATCCTATAGGACTGTGGATCCTTTGACCCGGGTTCGAGTCCCGGCCCTGGCCTGAATCACCTTTTTGACAGAATTCATCTGTTTCAGGATCTCCTCTTTCTGTATCATACGCACAAGGTACAGATCTATCACACGTCGCCGCCCCCTCATATCCCACACCGTTATCTATAAGAGCCCATGCGCTCTTTCATCGCTATGAGATGAAGAAGGTGCATCTCACCAGTCTGGAGTGAATGAAAATGTCTGATGGAACAGAAAAGCCAAAGCCGCAGCTTGTGGGCGAACGTATGGAAACCTGCGAGCTGGACCGGGCAAAGATGTCGCTCATGAACCCGAAAGTGATTCACGAGAAGGTGGAGGAGCGGTCGATCGACGAACTCGCGAAGAAGACGATTGAGCACTGCCTGAAAGAAGGTATAGAGACCGTATGGGACAGGAGCGAGATGCAGGAGCCGCAGTGCAAATGGTGTTCAACCGGCCTCTCCTGCAGCAGGTGTACGATGGGGCCGTGCCGGATCATCCCCGAACGGAACCGCGTGCGGGGCGTCTGCGGAGCAGATGCAGATCTGATCGTCGCCCGGAATCTGCTTGATATGCTCACAACTGGTGCAGCCGCCCATTCCGATCATGGGAGGGAAATTGCAGAAACGCTATTGCTTGTAGGTAAAGGAGAAGGCAGCGGCTATACTATTAAGGACACTGAAAAGCTGTTTGCCATTGCAGAAGAGTACAATATCCCGACTGACCGTGCGGCAATCGAGGTGGCCCACGATCTTGCTCTTGCTTTCCTTGAGGAGTTCGGGACGATCAAAGGTGAATTAGAACTCTGCCGCCGTGCCCCGGATGCCACATACGCCATCTGGGAGCAGGCAGGGATCCTGCCGCGTGGCATTGACCGGGAGATCGTTGAGGCGATGCACCGCGTCCACATGGGTGTCGGGGCACACTACGCCAACATGCTCCTCCATGGTCTGAGAACCGCACTTGGAGACGGCTGGGGCGGATCGATGATCGGGACAGAGGTATCCGACATCCTCTTCGGTACACCGACACCTGTTGAGTCGATGATGAACCTCGGCGTCATCAAGGAGGATCAGGTCAATATCACGCTCCATGGCCATAACCCGATGTTATCGGAGATGATCGTTGAAGCTGCGGAGAGCGAGGCAATGCAGGCCATGGCAAAGAAGAACGGGGCAACCGGCATCAACCTCATCGGCCTCTGCTGTACCGGCAATGAACTGCTGATGCGGCGCGGCATCCCGATGGCAGGGAACCACTTCAACCAGGAGCTTGTGATCGCAACAGGTGCGCTTGATGCGATGATCGTGGATTACCAGTGTATCTTCCCATCACTCCCACGAACCGCAAGCTGCTTCCATACAAAGATCATCTCAACAAGCCCAAAAGCAAAGATACCCGGATCCTATTATGTCGGATTCTCGCCAGAGAATGCCATTGAAGCCGCCGAAATAATCGTCAGGACAGCGGTTGAGAACTTTAAAAACAGGATTCCTGAGAGGATCTTCATACCGGGAAAACCCGTTGCAGTGACTGCAGGCTTCTCGGTGGAAGCGATTACAAAGGCACTCGGCGGAACGCTCCAGCCGCTTGTCGATGCGATCGCAAGCGGGAAGATCAGAGGTGCGGTGGGGATTGTAGGATGCAATAACCCAAAGATCAAGCATGACTATGGCCATGTAACCCTTGCAAAGGAGCTGATCAAGCATGATATCCTCTGTGTCGAAACCGGGTGTGCCGCTGTTGCATCAGGAAAAGCAGGCCTCCTCACACCCGATGCATGCTTCCTCGCAGGGGACGGCCTGAAAGGGATCTGCAAAGCAGTCGGCATACCGCCGGTGCTCCACATGGGCTCCTGCGTAGACTGCTCACGAATCCTTGTCCTTCTGGCAGCTCTTGCAAACAATCTCGGCGTTGGTATCCACCAGCTCCCGGTCGCGGGTGCGGCACCAGAATGGTATTCGCAGAAGGCGGTATCCATAGGATCATACTTTGTTGCATCGGGTGTCTACACCGTGCTTGGACCGATGCCGAATATCAGCGGAAGCCCCGCTGTTATCGATCTCCTGACCAACGGACTTGAAGGCGTGGTGAATGCGAAGTTTGCAGTCGAGCCCGATCCATTGAAGGCAGCAGAACTGATCATCACGCATATTGAAGAGAAGAGGAAGGCGCTTGGCATCTGAGATGAAACAGCCGGCTCAGCTGAGAAGACGGAGAATACAGGGGCCTTTATCCGGTCTCCGGGTGATCGTCACCGGAAAAGGTGGTGTCGGGAAGACCACCTTCACCGCCCTCCTTGCAGGTGAATTAAGACGAAGAGGCCTCTCAGTGCTTGCGATCGATTCCGATCCACAGGAAGATCTCGCGTATTCACTGGGATTCTCTTCCGCTGAGATTGTACCGGTAACAAAGAACAGGGCTTATCTTGAGGAGAAGGTCGGATCCGGAGGGATCATTAATCTCAACCCCGATCTCTCGGATATCGTCACCCGCTGTGGTACCAGAAGAGCAGACGGAATAGGCCTCCTCGTCATGGGAACTGTGGACTCTGCCGGTGGCGGCTGCCTCTGCCCTGAGAATACTATCATCAGGAGTATCGCGAGGCAGGTTCGCGTAAAGGATGGTGAGGCGATCCTGATGGACACCCCGGCCGGACTTGAGCATTTCGGACGTGGGCTTGGCAGGGGCTTTTCGCACCTGATCGCAGTATCCGAGCCAACCGAACAGGCACTCAGAACTGCATGCAGGACCGCCGAACTCGCAGGCGAACTTGGCATTCAAAACCGGTTCCTTGTCATCAACAAAATTCGGAATGAAGAAGATTTCCGGAGATCCCGTGAGATTCTCGGAGATACAGACCTTTTTGCAGAGGTTTTCCGGCTTCCGTATGATGAAAGGCTCCCGGGACAGAAAGAACTGACAGAACTCACAGCCGGAGAGGATAGTCCGCTCACAGAAGCAATCGCAGGGATCGCCACCCTGCTGATGAAAAAAGAGAGGGAGTGATTATTCAGACAAGCGTTGCCGAGATGATCTTCACTTCCGGCTTTGGACGATCATTGGCACCGGTCTTCGTCTTGCCGATGGCATTGACAACCTGAATTCCATCTACAACCTGCCCGAATACCGGGTGCTTTGAATCGAGGTAGGTGTTGTCAACCAGGTTGATGAAGAACTGGCTGCCGCCGGTGTTTGGTCCGGCGTTTGCCATTGCAATCGTCCCGCGGAGATTCTTCCTCTTTGGCGAGAACTCATCTTTGATGGTGTATCCGGGACCGCCGGTACCTGTGCCTTTTGGATCGCCGCCCTGGATCATGAATCCGGCAATCACACGGTGAAAGACGATCCCGTCATAAAAACCCTTCTTCACAAGGCTTGCAAAGTTCCCGGCTGTCACCGGCATGTCATCAAAGAGCTCGATGGTGATATCGCCCATCGTCGTCTTCAGGAGAACCTTCTGTCCACTCTGTACATCAGTCATGTATAATGGGTATGCGATTGTTATCGATAATGCTTCTCAAGAGTACCCATACCCTTTTTTATGGCTCAGGACAAGTGGAGCGTGTATGGTGCGATCGATCCGGATAGTCGCCGCCTTTGATGAAGAAGCGGTCGGGAAGAGGATATGATCCGGGCTCTCCTCCTCTCACTCATTCTCCTCGCCGGGGTATGCGGGATCACAGCAGCACTTGAGGAAGAGAGCCTTGAGGAGTTCTTCACCGCACATCTGGCAGAAGATCTCCGGGATCCGGATATACCCGGTGCGGTTATTGCAGTTGTCGCTGATGAAGAGATAGTCGCTCTCCTCGGATACGGATTCGCAGATGCTGACGGGAGCTATCCGCTCGATCCTGAGGATACACTCCTTCCGATCGGTTCAGTCACAAAACTCTTCACCTGGGAGGCGGCACTCCGGCTGGCAAATCAGGGATTGCTCGATTTCGATTCGGATCTCAATCTGTACCTGCCGGAACCAGTGATCCCGGAGACCTATGCCGAACCAATAACGCTCAATCACCTGATGACCCATACATCCGGCCTGGATGAAGTGGCAGTCGGTATCTTCACACAGAATCCTCTCGAGATACTCCCCGCATTTGAAACCTATACAAAAACGCAGCCGGTGCGGGTTCGTGAACCGGGCAGGATCGCCTCATACTCGAATATCGGCGCTCTCCTCGCCGGAGCGGTGATCGGGGAGGTGAGCGGCACCTCCTACCAGGAATATATCAAGCGGGAGATCCTCACCCCAATCGGGATGGTATCAACAACGGTACGGGAACCCCTCCCGGATCATCTCGAAGCCAGATCCCCCGGTACAGTCCTCACCGAAGGCATCCCTATTTACTCACGGTATCCCCCGGCCGGTGGCATGCATACGACTGCGCATGATATGGGGCTCTATATGATCCATGCACTGGAAGCAGGAGAAGACGCCCATCCCCGGATCTTCTCCCATGACGAACGGCTTTCAGGGATCACCCGTGGAGGCTTTTTTGAACGCTCCCATGGAGAGAGACGGGTTCTCTGGCATGCCGGGGATGTTCCCGGAACCTCCGCCCTTCTTGCCCTCGTCCCTGAAGAGAATCTCGGGATCTTTATCTGCTATACAGGAGCAGGAGGATCGGCTGAGCGGTTTCTGCTTCTGCATACCTTCCTCGACACATACCTCCGTGCAGAGGAAGAAGAGCCATTTCCATACCGGGAGGAATCAACAAGGGCCTATGCAGGAACATACATCTCTTCACGTGCTCCTGTAGCCGGATTTGAAAGGATACTGCTCATAATCGGACGGGAGCAGCTGTCGATACAGGTTCATTCGGATGGTGACAGGATAAGGATCGGAGATTCTGTATTTCAGGAGGTGGAGCCGGGCTATTTTGTAGGGGTGAATACCTATGAAAAGCTTGTCTTCGCAGAAACAGAAGGTGAAAACTGGATGTTTATGGACAGCATCCCTTCGATTAGCTGGAAGCGGGCAGGCTGGCCTTGGGATCCACACCTTAACTATCTCCTCCTCCTCTTCTTTGCAGGAGTCTTCCTCTCCGGGGCAGTCATCGGTGGAAAACGGGCAATTGAAACGACCGATCCATTTCAGAAGCAGGGATACATCCTGATCGCCCTTGTTTCAGGAACGGCAATCCTCTTCATGCTCCTCTTCTTTGGCACTATCAGGATAGTCGGCATACTCTTTGGTCTCCCGCCCGGATTTGGTGCGATACGCTGCATACCGGCTGCCACTCTGGTGCTGACGTCATGCCTGATCCTCCATATCATCCATAACAGGCAGAAGAGAGAGATTGATGGAGTGTTCATCGGAGCTGTGGCAGTCCTGTTCCTTGTATGGCTCTATTCCTGGAACCTTTTGCTCCCGGTTTAGGAGCGGATCAGGCGCCGCCCCTTCTCAGTCAGGAGAAAACGCATGGGCAGCTCCTGGGAACTACACTTGCACCCGCTGCAACAGGCACAGAGTGGGGATGGTTCTCCGGGGGTGCATGCGATATCCCCGGCGATATAGCCCATATGCTCCATCATCCTGAGCCGTTCACGGAGCTGATCAAGAGAGATGCCAAGATCGGCAGCAAGCAGGGGGACTGCAACCCCTCCTTCTGCAAGTTTCAAAAGAATATCCTTAAACATTTAATCCCTCAGGAGTCCGGCAGAGAACTCCCTGCCCCATACAATAAACCCGAAGAGGGCAATGACTGCAAGGTAGAGCTGCGGTACAATCGCTTCCCGAATCATTTCAAAGGTGATCTCCTCGCCTTCAAAGATGGCGAGTGTGGCAAACCCAGCACCAGTCGAGAGGAGCCAGATCAACCCAAAGACGAGAGCAAGGGCGATCCCGACATGCAGGTATGCAACACCCTCATGGATGCCTTTTGAGAGCTCACGGTATCCGAAGATAAGGGTGAGCCCGATGATGATTGAAACAAAGCCCATCGCCGGATCACCTGAGATCCCAAGGAGTGCGAAGAGTTCTATCTCCGGAGATATCAGGGCGATGAACGCAGCCAATCCGGTAGTGAGATACAGGAGTCCAAGGAACCCTGCAAACAACTGTTTCCTGTATTCCGACATCGTTTATACACCTCCGAGGAAGTATCCGGCGAGATGGAAGGTGACAAACGCCAGTATCCATGCCACCAACAGTCCATATACAACCGAGAACCCGGCCCAGCGCCAGGATCCGGTCTCTTTTTTAATAACTGCGAGTGTTGCCAGACAGGGCATATACAGGAGCACAAAGACCATCACCGCAAGGGCTCCTGCCATCGAGAGGGCGGGATCTGCAAGCAGTGCGTCAGAGAGGGCGGCTGATCCCTCGTCTGCCCCATAGAGGACACCGAGCGAACTGACAACGATCTCCTTGGCAATGAAGCCGAAGAGGAGTGCAACGGCGATCTTCCAGTCAAGGCCAAGCGGTGCAACGAGCGGTTCAAGTACATGCCCGATCATCCCGGCAAAACTCTCCTCGCTTCCATACCCAACACCGGCGGGATATGAAGCAAGGAACCAGACGATTAATGAACCGATAAGGATGATCCCTCCGGCTTTCCTCAGGTAGGTCGATCCCTTCTCCCACATATTCAGCATCGCGTTCTTGAAGGTCGGGATACGGTATGGGGGCATCTCCATGATGAATGGTGACGACTCGCCCGGCAGAACGGTGTACCTGAAGAGCTTTGCCGAGAGGATTGCTACAAGGATACCCAGGGCATAAAGGCCGAAGATCACATTCCCTGCATCCCTTCCGAAGAAAACCCCTGCAAAGAGGATATACACCGGAAGCCGGGCACCACAGGAGATGAACGGATTTACCAGGATGGTGATGAGCCTGTCACGATCATCCTCGATCGTCCGGGTCGACATGATCGCCGGGACATTGCATCCAAAGCCCATCAGCATCGGGATGAATGACTTGCCCGGCAACCCTATCGCATACATCAGCCGATCCATGATGAAGGCGGCACGGGCAAGATACCCGCTCCCTTCAAGGATCGAGAGGATCAGGAAGAGGATGAAGATGTTCGGGACAAAGACGAGGACACCGCCGACCCCGCCGATCACCCCGTCTCCAAGGAGCGATGCCAGCCATTCATTTCCAATTGAGCCTGCCACAACTTCACCGAGCCAGCCGAAGACATACTCAATTCCTGCCATAAACGGCTCGGCTACTGCGAAGGTGAGCTGGAATGCCCCCCACATCAGGGCGAGGAAGATCGGAATGCCGAGGTACTTGTTGGTGACGACACGATCGATCATATCCGATCCGGTCATCTTCCTTACGCAGACTGTGCATGCCTGCGGGAGGATCGCACCTATTGCCTCATACCGCTTATCAGCGAGAAGTGCTTCATATTCATCAAGATCAATCTGCTGAAGTCTTGCCTGCACGGCTTCTGCAACATTGCTTTTTCCAATCAATGCCAGGACAGCAGAATCCCCTTCGATTGCCCGGACAGCAAGCCAGCGGAGCGGATATCCGCCTGTAAGAGCCGGATCGTCGTCAAGAATCCTGACAAGATCCGAGATATGGGCTTCAGCATCATCTCCATAGCCGATGGTATGGGTATGCTTCTCACCTTTTGCAGCGACTGTGGCGATCGTTTCAAGAAGCTCATCAAGCCCCCTGCCGCTTGTTCCAACTGTCCTGACAACCGGCATTGCAAGCAGTTCCGAGAGGCGTTTCTCATCGATGGTATCACCCCGTCCCTCTGCCACATCAACCATATTCAGGGCGATGATGACCGGCCGGCCAAGCTCTGCAAGCTGCATCGTCAGGTAGAGGTTCCGTTCAAGATTTGAAGCATCCACCACCTGGACAACAACATCCGGGCGATCCTGAGTGATGAAATTCCGGGCGATCACCTCATCTGCCGAGTATGCGGTGAGGCTGTAGGTGCCGGGAAGATCGGTCACTTCAATTGAAGTGCCTGCATGCTCGCATCTCCCCATCTTTTTCTCGACAGTGACACCGGGCCAGTTCCCGACATGCTGGCGGGCGCCGGTTAAGGTATTGAAGACGGTCGTCTTTCCGACATTCGGGTTTCCGGTTAAGGCAACCGAGATCGTCTTCTTCATTGGGCTGCCACCTCCGGTGCTATCAGGACTTTCATCGCCATCCCGCGGGAGAGGGCATACCGGCAGCCGCAGACAGAGACGATGATCGATCCCCGGTCCCGGGTGACAACCGTAACTGTCGCCTCAGGTACAAGGCCGAGTGCATAGAGGCGAAGGCGAAGGCCCTGGCCTGCATGGACGGCCGTAATCTTCCCGGCAGTTCCGGGAGAGAGAAGAGAGAGAGGGCAGGATGCCATTCTCACTCCACCTCCATCACAACTTCGATACAGGCGGCATCCCCTTTCCGGATGGAGAGGTTGTAGCCTTTGACCCGGAACTCCACAGGATCGCCGAGAGGGGCAACCCGGATCGACTCGATGATAGCACCCGGAATGATGCCCATCTCTAACAGCCGCTTCCTGAGATGCCCCTTCGCTTTGACACTCACAATCCGTGCCTTATCTCCGGATATAACTGTGTCAAGGGTAACTGGTGAGTGATCTGGTGAACTCATTACCAGTCTGTTCTGTTGTTTGGTAGGGATAACCCAGAGTCGAAGAAGATTCGAAAAGAGAGGAGAATACAGAAAAGTATTCGGTTTTCATAGGAAAACCGAAGATCCTGATTACACACTACAGGCGGTTTGCCAGCACCGGAAGCGCCGCCCCGATCCGCGGATCATGGATGCGTCTTCCCTCTATTCCAAGAGCCTCCCAGATGACCGCCTCAACCACAAGATAGACACGGCAGTCTGTCCTGAGGCAGCCGCAGACTGCATCACGGCCGCGACCGGCAGCTGCATGGAGATGGAGGGAGGGGCCGCCCTCACCCGGATAGATGGTGGCGGTGCCGAGGCACTCCCAGCCACCCTCGATCTGCTCCTTATGCGGCACCGGGGGGATCACCGCCTCCTCAGGGCCGGTTACCAGCCCGGCAGAATGGAGTGCTCCCAGGAATGAGATAACGCCGTGGCTGATCTGTTTCTCCTGAATAAATGAACTGACCGATTCAATCAGATCCTCGCCATCATCAAAGCGGAGGAAGAAGACCCGGCCAACTGTGCCTTCCGAATACTGCATACAGAGTAGTGTGCATCTGATCGTGGTTATGGTTTGGGATTTTTGGATCAATAGAGGTAAGAACCTCCGGATCAGTACCTCATCATAATGAATACCGGTCATGAGATCCACCCGCTTGGCGCAACCGAGATCGCTGTTCGTATCGGTGAGATCGAGGTGAATACCGGGGATTTGTCTCCCTTCCAGAAAGTGCTCCTTGGAACGGACGGGTCGGTCACCCATCTCCTGTCGCTTGCAACCGAGTCGAATGTGGGTGTGAAGACCCGGCTTCAGGAGGTCCTCCCTGCTGATCATGAGGTTGCAGACCTGCTTGACATCTGTCCGAATGACCCGGTAAACCACCGGATTGTCGATCTCGGTATTGGTGAGGAGGGGCGGCCGCTCATCTATGCCATCTCCTACACCCCGATCAACCGGCTTGCTCCTGAGATGAGAACTGATATGATGAAGGCCGATATTCCGATCGGAATCATCCTCAAAAAACATAAAATAGAATCCCGCCGCGAGATCCTGACGATCGATTCATATCCGGCTGACGAGCATCTCGCCGGAATCTTCGGCATTCTTCCGGGTGAGCCACTCTTTGCCCGGAGGTACCGGATCATCCACAAAGATGAGCCCCTCATGGTGATCACCGAGATCTTTTCGTCAGGCACATTCTCAGATACAAAGCGGGTCATCGTGGATACCCCATCCCGCCTTCATATCGGCTTGATAGACTTAAACGGTAGCATCGGCCGCGTTGACGGAGGGGTCGGGATCACCCTTGACCGGCCGCATCTCCTCATCGAGGCGCGTGCTGCCGGCCGGATTTCGGTGCATGGAGGGGATGAGGAGAGCAGGCGGCGTGCGGAAGAGGCGGCAGCTGCTGTGATCGAACACTTCGGGCTCACCGGCGGTGCCGCAATCATCCTCCATACCCTCCTCCCCCGCCACTCGGGGCTTGGGAGCGGAACACAGATTGCACTTGCAGCAGGAAAGGCGGTGGCAGAGCTCTTCGGAAGAGAGGCAACAGCACTGGATCTCGCCCGGATCACCGGCCGTGGAGGGACATCCGGCATTGGAACCGCCGCTTTTGATGCCGGGGGAATCATCATCGACGGGGGGCACCGGTTCGGACCGGATCAGGAGAAAACAGTTTTTAAGCCTTCATCTGCCTCACGCGGGGTGGCACCGGCGCCGGTCATATTCCGGCATCCATTCCCCGAAGACTGGGGAATCCTGCTGGTCACGCCGGACACCAAGCCCGGCGCCTCGGAGGATGCCGAGGTGGATATCTTCTCTGAATACTGCCCGGTGCCTCTTGCCGAAGTGCAGGAGATCTGCCATCTCGTGATGATGCAGATGCTTCCCTCTGTTGTCGAGGGGGATATCAGGCGGTTTGGGGCGGCAGTGAACCGGATGCAGGAGATCGGTTTCAAGCGGGTGGAGGCATCACTCCAGCCGGAGAGCCTCCGGAACCTCCCCGCCCTGCTCTGTGAGGCAGGGGCATACGGGGCGGGCCTCTCGTCATTTGGGCCGACCGTCTATGCGATCATCGACAGAGGCGACACAGCGGTTGCGGAGGCCGCCCGGTGTGCACTTGAGGGAATTGGCGGCACGGTGGAGGAGGTCTCCGCGAGGAACAGTGGAGCGATTGTGAGGATGGGGTGAGTCTTTCCGTGATGTCAGACGTGGATCAGCTTCAGGGCAGGTATAATAATGAGGGGAAGAGGAGGGATTGCAGATGAAAGATGAGGAGCAGGTATTGTATCACCGGCTGATGACGGTGATGGCAGCAGCCGGCGTATCATGGTGGGAGATCGACTGCCGGAGCGGCTTGATCAGTTTTTCCGATTCAAGCCTTGAAATGCTCGGATACCGACCTGAAGACTTTGCCGATTATACCGATTTTGAGAAGATTATTCACCCTGACGATCTCGGAATGGTGGCAGATGCAACCGAGGCGCTCCTCACCGGCAGAATTGATCGGCACCAGATAGAGTACAGGATCCGGCTGGCTGATGGAGATTATATCTGGATTTCAGATACTGCAAGTGTGGCAGAGCATGATGAGGAAGGAAAGCCCCTTATATGCGTCGGGCTCGTTGCGGATATCACAGAGCGGAAGCTGATAAAGGAGGCGCTGCGCGAGAGCGAGAGGAAATACCGGCTCCTTTTGGAGAATATTCCTGATGTGATCTATTCCCTGGACAGGGATGGAAAAATACTCTATCTCAATGAGGCTCCGGCGACCATAGAGGATTATACCCCGGCTATGGCTGTTGGAAAACCATTCCTCGATCTCATTCACCCGGCAGACCGTGAAATGGTAGTAAATGACTTTATCAGGGCTATCGAAGAGGGGCGGGAGTATACAAAAGGGCTTGAGTTCCGGTGTTTTGGACGGAATGAGAACATCACATGGAAGGAGCTCCATTCCCATGCCCGGTATGATGAGGAGGGAAATCTCGTTCAGGAGGATGGTGTTCTCCGTGATATCACTGACAGGAAGCATGCAGAGGAAGCACTCAGAATTGCGAATCATAAGCTGAAGATCCTGACCGGCATCACCCGGCATGATATCCTCAATCAGGTGATGGTACTGCAGGGATATCTCGAGTTTGCACAGGAGATCTGTGTGGATGCAGGCCAGTCACGATACCTTGACGAAGTAAAGAAGGCAGCAACTGCTATACAGCGGGACAGTGAGTTTACCCGTGCTTACGAGATGATCGGGGTTGATAAGCCTCTCTGGCTCTCGCTGAGAGATCTGGCACACTCAGTTGAAGGGTCCGGTCGATCCGGGCTTCCTATTACCAGTGAATGTGAAAACATTGAGATCTACGCAGATCCGATGCTCGAGAAGGTCTTTGCAAACCTGATGGATAATACAGTCCGGCATGGCGAGAAGGCAACGGGCGTTCACCTTACATGCACAACATCTGATGATGGAATCATCGTTGCCTGGGAGGATGACGGAGCCGGGGTTCCTGATGATCTGAAGAAGAAGATCTTTTCGAAAGGTTTTGGAAAGAATACCGGCTTTGGGCTCTTTCTCGCCTCTGAGATCCTTTCAATCACCGGCATCACCATCCGCGAGAACGGGGTGCATGGTGAAGGGGCACGGTTTGAGATGCATGTGCCTGAGGGGGGCTGGCGGAACCCTGAGGATATGAAATGTTGAGATTGGTTTTTTATTGGATTGTTTCCTGAAGCTGATGAGGCGATGAAGGCACTCCGGCTGATACAGAAGATCCCGCCAGACCAGCTTTCCGAAGCGAGAGGCTGATGGATGCACCCCCTGTATCCCCGGCGGAGGAGGCGGATTCAAGCCATAATTTTCCGCCATAGACTCCAACGAGATCGCGGACGATACACAATCCATGGCCACTGAGATTATCCGGGGGAGGAATGATGACATCCCCGGGAATACCAGGTCCTGTGTCTGTGACAGTGAGGATAACCCGATCCTCACACTCCTCAACCCTGATGCTGATGGCAACATCGCCACCGCCAAATTTCACGCTATTATGCAGAAGATTCCAGATAACCTCCCCGAGGAGATCATCTGCCAGCACCTGTTCATCACACCCGCAATAATCGATACTGATCCCCTGGAAGTGGGAGATCTCATTTCGTATCACTTCATCAAGAGAGATGCCTGTATGGTGCCTGTCTATTGTGATCTGACTGCCGTTTCTTCGCGCATCTCCCACCATCCTGATGATCTCACCTGCCTTGAAGACCGCCTGCTTCATCTTCCCTGAAACAGTATGGAGATCCACTTCAAGACCCTCATCGAGGAGATCCATATACCCATGTGCCGTATGGATGGCATTTCCAAGATCATGAAGGATAATATCCAAATGCAGGTTATTTGCCCGCCTGGCAGCAGCACACCCGCACCTTCCCTCGCTGCATGAACAGGATGCCGGGATCGCATCAATAGCAGGAATGGATTCATGGAGTTCTGCAAAGACACCCCGGAAATCCCCATCCGGGCCACGATAAACTGTGCCATAGAAGATGACAGGAAGAATGCCTCCTTCCGGCAACCTGAGTGAGAGGGGGCGTTCCCGCTCCACGCCTGAACGGATCGTCTGCAGGTATACTGACTCGGCTGATTCCGGCTCAATAAAGAGGGAGAAGAATGATCTCCCGATCAATCCATCGCGTTTCATGCCTGTTAATGCCTCAGTTGCGGCATTCAGGTCCTGTATCTCTCCGTCAGGGCCGATTGTCACAAGCGGATCGATATGTGCCTCGATCAGGGTACGCCGGTATTCGCCAGCAGAGATGAGTGCTTTTTCTGCCATCTTGCTCTTTGTTATATCACGCACCGACTCAATAGCGCCAGCAACAGACCCTGTTTCATCATAGAGGAGCGAAGCCTTTGCCCTGAGGAAAACAGGCTTGCCATTGGGCAGTATCCCTTCCGTCTCTGCGATGATCATCCCCTGCTCCCTCCTGAGAACAGAATAAGTAGAAGCAATCTCTTCTTCAGGATGGAGAATGTAATCGACGAGGGTCTTCCTGGCCTCCCGGAAGAAGGGTGTGGCATAGGGTTGCCCGCTGCTCCCGATAATCCGGCCTGCGGCTATCCCGGTCATCCTCTCCATCATCCGGTTCCAGGCGATCACCCGGTCTGAACAATCGATTGCATAGGTTGCATCCGGGAGATGGTGGAAGATATCAGAAATAAGCTGTCTGGATTGGCGGAGGTGGGTGTCTGATCGGTACTTCTCAACTGCCAGACGGATTGCATTCTCCAGTTCTGCAAACTGCGAGCTGATGTCACCACCTTTCTGGATGTAGAAATCCGCCCCATTATTGAGAGCCTCGATAACAACCTCCTGCCTGCCCCTGCCGGTGAAGATGATAAATGGAAGGTTATTTGAGGAGCTTCTCAATTCAAAGAGAAATTCTATGCCATTCATTCCAGGCATCTGGTAATCCGAGATGATTCCATCGAAATCCACGGTTTCAACCAATTTCAAAGCTTCTTCTGCTGAGGAACAGCGGGTAACCATCATATCCCCGGTTCGTTTCAGATAGATCTCCGTTAATTCCAAAAAGAGTTCTTCATCATCGACATGGAGGAGATGCATCTTCTTCCCGGCATCGGGAGTTATCTCCTCTTTCCGGGATTCCTGAGATATGGCAGTCCCATTACCTGGTGATTTCATGCAGATATCTTGGATATTTGGTATAGATAGTGGCAGTACGAAGTTTATTCTGTTTCATTGGGAATACCGAAGAACTTCAGGGGTTTTTTTCGGTATTATGCCAGATGGGAAACATCCCTTCACTACTTTTATACGAAGAGCCGAACCTGACTTAGCATATGATCATCATCGGCCACCGGGGGGCCCGTGCCACCCGTCCTGAAAATACCATCACTGCCCTCAGGGAGGGGAGCAGGTGGGCAGACTATGTCGAGATAGATGTACGGATAAGCCGGGATGGTGTTTTGGTTGTAATCCACGATCCAACCCTTGAACGGACAACAGACGGATCCGGTTTTGTCCGGGATTATACCCTCGCTGAGCTGAAGGCACTGGATGCCGGGGAGGGCGAGCCGATCCCGACACTCGCAGAGGTGCTCGCCCTTGATCTTGGTGAATGCGGGCTTGTGATCGAACTGAAGGAGGGAGGTTATGAGGATCAGGTTGCCGCTCTTGTGAAAGAGGCAGGGCTTTCGAAGGTGCTTGTCGCCTCATTTGATGCAGACTGTCTCCACCGGATCGCTCCCCTGCTCCCTGATGCCGGAATCGGGTACATCTTCCGGTCTCCCGGTGCTGATCCGGTCCGGGTGGCGGCATCGATCCCTGCATCATATATCCTTCTGCGGTTTATTGACACAACTCAGGAGCAAATAGATACAAGCCGGAGAGCCGGCCTCAAAACCTTTGCATGGACCCTCAATTCGGAAGAAGTGTTCGAAGAAGCCTCCAAAATCGGAGTTGATGGGATAGTAACAGATGATCCGCATTCAGCACGGGCATTCTTCGGCTCTTTGAGAAATGCAAGAGATACAGAACAGGCTTGATTGGATTCCAAGTTCCAACACCACGGCAGCAAAAACAGATATCCGGGTGAGACAATAGAGAGCTATGCGAAAGGCGGTCTTGTCAGCAGGAGTAATTCTTCTCATGCTGCTTGCAGCATCCGGATGTACTGCTCCGGGGGAATCCGTAGAGAATGATCCGGTTCCAAAACTCCAGACGATTACTGCAAGTGAGGCGATCCTCCTGACCGGATTAGATCCCACACTTACAATCATCGATCTCAGAAGAGCTGATGAGTATGCTGCCGGGCATATCCCGGGCGCAGTGAATATCGATATCTCCTCATCATTTGCTGAGGAGGCGGGGAGGCTCGATCGGGATGGATCATATCTCATCTACTGTGCAGCAGGCGGAAAGAGCAGTTCTGCACTCCGGATGATGGGAGATCTTGGTTTCACCGAGGTCTATAATCTTGGAGGAGGGATCTCCGCCTGGCAGAGGGCCGGAGGATCCGTTGCCTGGTGAAGAGGAAGATCATATCCTTCTGAGCAGATCTGAGAAGAGAGCCAGATACCGTGAGGCAGTCAACCCGACATTTACCGGATCAAGCCTTGCCGCCTCTTTCATTGAGGTTTCTGCCTCCTGTATCTGCCCAAGAGTTTGAAGGGTGATACTTCGATAAAACCAGGTATTTGCATTTTCAGGGTTATACTTAAGGGCGGTTTCAAAGGATTCAAGCGCTTCAATATACCGGTGAGAGTCCATCAGAGCCCGTCCATGAAAATGCCAGGCATACCCGCTCTCTGGATCGAGTGAGAGACTGTGCTCAAAAAGAGGGAGGGCTTCTTCTGGCCGCCCCAGCTCCACCAGCGCCGCACCCATGATATTCTGGAAATTCAGATCGCCCGGCCATCTCTTCCGGCCCTCCTCTGCTGCCCTGAGCGCCTCATCGAACCGCCGGGCTTGTTTCAGTGAATCACACCAGAGAAGGAATTCTCTCTTTGAATTCCGTGGATCCTGATCGGTTTTAGGTGCAGAAACTGAAGAGATCACTGGTTTATTCAGCCTTTTTATTGCATTTCCTAGGGCAGGATGATCGGAATCGATCTCCTCTGCCTTCGCAAGCGAGGCTGCCGCCTCCTCCCCCCTGCCCATCTCAAGGAGGAGGACACCACGGCTGATCCAGGCAGCGGCATCAAGCGGATGTATCGCGATTGAGCGGTCAAACGACTCGATCGCCTCCTGATCACGTTCGAGGCAGACGAGGGCAGCCGCACGCTTCATCCAGAATCCGGCATGATCCGGCCTCTTCTTCAGGATTTCATCATAGGTACGAAGAGCCTCTTCATATTTTCCGGTATTCAGGGCTATTTCTGCCCGCTCGATCTTTCTCTGAAGCACTTTTGGGTTGATAACAATGCCTCCGCAGATCCCTGTTTTTACTGCCGCCTGATAATACTGATGATACCATATGTTCAATTCACACGAACATTCACCACGATACCACGCGGCGGGGCTGGCAGATGACGGGCAGAAGAAACTATTTGGAATCTGCCGTCATTGGAATCGTTGATACAAGACCAGAATGAGAATTAAAATAAAAGAGAATGATAGAGGAGATTACCATGAAACAGAAAAGCTGGAAAGAACGATCGGTTCTCGCCCTGATCCTGCTGATTGCGATCCTGGGGATACCCGCAACTGCTGCCGCCTCCATGCCGGGATCACTCCATTCGACTGCAAAAGGCGATAGCATCTTCATCGAAGGGCATGCGTACGGAAGCCCCAGTGCGGGTGTTGCAGTCTGGATATTCGGGCACAACTACTATCTCAGGGATACTCAGTCTGTTGAGTCCGATGCAAGCTTCTCATACGAGCTCACCGGCACGCGGACAAATCAGATGGCATCGGGGCAGTATTTCGCCGTCGTCCAGCATCCTATGGCAAATAACCGGTTCGATGTGATCGAGGATACAACCACGACTGCCGGTACAACCTATGTGCGGATGAGAGGGAGCGTGGCAACATCAGGTGCGGATGTCTTCATAGCAGAAGGGCCCGGCCGCCTCCAGGGATCCAATGCAGCAGAAGCCCTCATTCGACTTTTAGACAACCAGAATATCGACGATACCTACATGAGAACGACGTTTCTCATCGAAGAACCCCGGATCGAAATTGACCCGATTAATACCATATACACCGCAGAGAGGTTTATGATCACGGGAAGAACGAACCTGGCTGTTGGAAATGATCTCCTCGTCGAGGTCGTATCATCAGCATTTGGACACACCAGCAAGACAAAACCTGAGCCCTTCTCCGGAGCCTCCGGGATAGCAAAGGTGGTTCCGGGCGACGCCTTCTCACAGAGGTTCTTCTTTGAGGTCGACCCGGCTGCGTTCCTCCCTGATGAGTACACGATCAAGATTACATCGCTGAAGACAGATCAGGCTGCCACCACAACCATCACCGTGCTCGAGGGCATGCCACCCACTGAAGAGCCACCAACAGATCTGCCAGCACCAATACCAACCATGCCGGAACCGGAGACCCCCTCACCTGAGCCTGAGCCTGAAAAGAGCCCGCTCATCTATGCAACCATAGCGGCCCTTCTGGCTGTCATGTTGTTTGCATGGAAGCGGGGATGAAGGGAGACGAAACGGGAGTACGGTGAGACCATTCATTTGATTACAGCAAAAACATAAAGGTTTTCAACAACCATTTAGCAAGTATCTTCAGTACCATAGAATACAAAGTCCGACAAATGGCGACCCGGATCACCACCAGTACCCGGACTGTTGTATGTAATCCCATGAGATGATGACAGTAAAGCCTTATATCCCCGATGAATTGCCCCCGGATACAATCAACTGGGAGAGCCATATCCCGCAGATAGCATCAGCAAACCGTGCCCTTGCCAGGTACGACGGCATTCTCAATGCGATCCCAAACCCCGAACTCCTCCTCTCCCCACTCCTGACACAGGAAGCAGTGATCTCGTCACGAATCGAGGGTACACAGGCATCGCTTAAGGATGTCATGAAGTTTGAGGCAAACCCAAAAGATCCGATCACCGATGCAAGCCTTGCCGATATCCAGGAGATCATCAATTATCGGGAAGCACTTCGCACGGCGGTTGACGCCCTTAAATCCCAAAGTCTGGACATACCACTTATCTGCAATCTGCACAGGATTCTCCTGACAGGCAGCCGCGGTATGAACCGTGAACCAGGATGCATCCGCTCAATCCAGAATTTTATCGGGCGGGATGCAGATATTGAGCATGCAATCTTTGTCCCACCTTCACCAGATTGTGTGTTAAAAGTGCTTGCAGACTGGGAGAGCTACCTGAACTATAAAGAGAGGGATGTTCTTGTCCAGTTATCAATACTCAAAGCACAATTTGAACTTATTCACCCGTTCTCCGATGGAAACGGACGAATAGGCCGAATGCTTGTCCCGCTGATCCTGTACAAAAAAGCACTGATAGGAAGCCCTATGTTCTACATCAGTGACTATCTTGAGAGGAACAGACCACTCTATTACGAACGGCTCCTTGCCATTTCACGGGATCGGGACTGGAACGGATGGATTGCATTCTTTCTCCATGCCATTGAGGAGCAGGCAGAAACCAACGGCAGGACAGCAAGGACCATTCTCGATCTCCATAATGAGATGAAACAGACAATTCCAGAGATAACACGATCGCAGTATGCCGTTGCCGCAATCGATGCCCTCTTCAGAACACCAATCTTCACTCCATCTGAATTTTACGACCAAACAGGGATCCCAAAGAAAACAGCGAATCGGATACTTCAACAACTCCGTGAACAGGAGATCATTACCATCCTGGCTGAAGGAAGCGGGCGTCGTGCTACAACCTATCTCTTCCCCCGGCTGATTGCCATCACAGAAGGAGACAGACTGTAGGAGAGGATGATAGTACTCACGATCACCGTACCTGCATATGTTACAGAACGAAACAGTTCTTATCCCGGACACCTTTTGCAGCCACCGGATCATCTCGAAAAACCAGGCTGCCGGGATATATTGTGGGTCATCTACGATCCACAAAGGCTTTTGTGGGACATGAGCCGGGGAATATGTCCCACAAATCAGATTGTGGGACACAGATGACACAAAAACAACACGAACCCGCATTTATCAAAACCTCTAGAGATCAATATCCAGCCAGGCCAGATCGTCCTCAGGAAATGAGTTTTTCACAGGGCGTTTTGGGAGAGGGAAGAAGATATCCCCTCTCTTTATCCATAAAATGAAGAGATCCGGGATTGTCTAAACACAATGTACAGGGTACTAAGGAATACTCCTTACTCCTCACTGCTCATCCTTATGATACAGATCAAGAAAGATGAGCAGATCCTCCTTGGCATCATAGCAATATGATAGCCGGAATGGAGGAATATACACCTCCCGCGTATCTTTCCGGGCATACCTCATTGGTTTTCCAATCTCAGGATCCCCGATGATCCTGATAATCTGTTGCTTCAACCGTTGCTTTGTTCTGGAATCCCGTATCTTTTTAATCGTCTTTTCAAACGATACATCATATGCAACGGTTACCATGACTTCAGCTTATGAAGGAAGTCAACATCCTTTTCTCTGGTAAATTCTCCTTTCTCAAACTCCAGATAGGCTTTCTCTGTCCGCTCGGCGAACCTGAGATCATCTTCCAGTGCCGGTTCAAGATCATCAAGCGGCTTTAAGATAAAACGGCCTCCATCCCTGATGATGACGAGCTGTTCCCCCTCATCAAGATCTCTCCTCATCGATGCCGGGATGACGATCTGACCCTTTGAACTCATTCTGATAATTCCGATCTCCATATGCAATCAGTAAGATATATCTTACACACACATATATGAGCCTATGCATTCTGGATATGGAAACTGTTCACGAGCGTGTCGCCACATCTCCGACTCAGTTCAGGAGCATCAATGCAGTTTTCCTAAAATCGGAAAGGAAAAACAGGCATCACTTAAGCAGGAGCGAACTCACCCCCCCCAAAATCATCGAGTATAGCCGACAGTTTTTCCAGAAATCATCGACTATAATCGACGATTATTCACCATCAGCTGAAGGTCGTAATACCAGTACCTGAAGATTATACAGAGTCAGCACCCCCCTCTTTCTTGGAAATGCAAAAAGGAAAACATGGACCCGTCGTGATTCGAACACGAGATCTTCGCCGTGTGAAGGGGAACTCATTAAATAGCTCCGTTTTGAAAATAAGACAAATTATGAGGATTCAGATTTTTTCAACCCCCTCTCGTGTAACCCCTATTTGTTTTCAGGTAGTTCATCAGGATTGAAGGATTCATATAGGAAATACATGATGTTTGTGAGGATCCAATTCGGGAAGGAGTTCGCAGGGTGTGGATACATGATCCACCCCTCAGTTTCGATTTTTAAGCTTCTCCGAATTCCGGTATTCCAAGGCCGAAATACTTCTCGAAGAAACCGGTCAGTTTATCGATGACGATCTGTTTCTTTGCTGACCGCGAGCCGCCGCCAAACCGCGAGATCGGCGGCATCAATTTATCCAGATCTGTACCGGTCGTTTTGATCTGGCCGTCACGGAACGCATTTACGATGTACTTTTTCGTATCTTCCGCCTGCAGATTTTCTTCTTCGATCAGTTTTTCAAGATCAGCAGTTTCTTCCTGTTTGACAAAGAGCCGCCAGTCCCGCTGAACTTCGCTTTCGGAATTGATCGTAGATATGAATTTCTGGATCAGTTCCTGCTTGGAACGGAGTTCAAGACTGGAACGGATCGCTTTGTCGATCGCAATTAGGATGTCTTTGTTTTCACAATTGGAATCGTGATACTGCGCAACGAGCATCAGGATATAGTCAATATTGACTTCGATCTGTTTGACCAGCTCCATCTCAAACACGATGTCGTCAGTAATGTTGTCTTTATCACCTTTGCGACGGTATTTCTGGTACAGGTCGTGATAAACGCTGGTGTAATCCTGCAGCTGGAACTCGGTGAGGATCTCCATATCCTTGAATTCATCAAATGAAAGCAGGATATTTCTTAAGCGAAGGATGTTCCCAAATAAAACAATGAAGTCTTTTTCGCGTTTCTCGCCGAGTATCGCGGTCAAGATAGAGTTTGGTCCTTCAAGCGGGAACATCGTGAGAAGTTCTTCGATCCGGTCTTTGTATCCCGGCTGATACTTGCCATTCTTGACGTTATATCCGCCTTCATAATAATCTTTAAAGGATTGTAGAAGAACGACTCCGCTTGCGTCTTTGTCGCCGAATAAACCGATCGCGGCATCGATCTCTGCTTCGAGGTTGCGGAACGTGACGATATTTCCATATGTCTTGATCGAGTTGAGGATCCTGTTTGTCCGGGAAAATGCCTGGATCAATCCGTGCTGACGGAGATTTTTGTCCACCCACAATGTATTGAGCGTTGTTGCATCAAAACCTGTCAGAAACATGTCTACGACCAAGAGCAGGTCTATTTCACGGTTTTTCATGCGAAGAGATACGTCTTTGTAGTAGTTGGGGAACTTCTCTTGCGTGGTATCATACGCCGTACTAAATATTTTGTTGTAATCAGTGATGGCTGATTCGAGGAACATCCGGTCGTCCAGATTCAGGCCGCTGGTATCATCCGAGTTCTCATCATCAATGAAGCCGTTTTCATCGGGGTCGTCCGGATTTGCGTTGTAACTGTAGATCGTCGCAATTTTCAGAGCATGTTCCGGGTGTGCCGCCATCTGTTTTTTGAATTCCGTGTAGAAGATTTTTACATAGGGAATCCCGGAGACGGCGAATATCGAGTTGAATCCATTGAGTTTTGCTGAGGTCTTTTCTTCCGCCGCGTTTGGTTTCTTTGCTACCTCGGCAATGTTTGTGAGCGTGTTGAATGAATAATAGCCCGAGTTGCGCTTAGTTTTACGGTCGAAATTTTCTAAGATATACTCCACGATGTTTGCAATTCTGTGCGGGTCCCGCCGTGCTTCCTCCGTATCGATCGCCTCGACCTTTTTGTCTTTTCTCCCATCTTTGTTTTTTATGGTGTTGATGAAATCGATTTTGAACGGCAGGACGTTCCCATCGTTAATTGCATCTACGATCGTGTAGGTATGGAGTTTCGTACCAAATGCCTGCTGTGTCGTCCGGAGGTTCGGGTTTCCTCCTTTCTTCGCATTAGCCGCAAAGATGGGTGTGCCGGTAAATCCGAAGAGGTGATATTTTTTGAAATGGCCGGTGATTTTGAGGTGCATTTTGCCGAACTGGCTGCGGTGACATTCATCGAAGATCAGGACGACATTTTTGCTGTAGATTTCGTGTTTCCGGTTGTTTTTGATGAATGAATCGAGTTTCTGGATGGTGGTGACGATGATTTTGTATTCGTGGGGGTTTCCTTTGGCATCGCGGTCCTGTAGCTGCCGGGTCAGGACAGCTGTGCTTCTGTTTCCGTCGGCCGCTCCTTTTTCAAACCGCTCGTACTCTTTCATGGTCTGATAATCGAGGTCTTTTCTGTCGACCACGAAGAGTACTTTGTCGATTTCCGGAAGCCGGGAAACTACCTGGGCGGTCTTGAACGATGTGAGCGTTTTTCCTGAACCGGTCGTGTGCCAGACATATCCTCCCGCATCGGTCGTTCCAAGGTATTTCGGGTGATTTGCTGCACATCTTACTCTGTTTATGATGTGTTCGCTTGCTGCGATCTGATACGGACGCATTACAAGGAGGAGCTGGTCAGAGGTGAATACGCAGTATTTTGTGATGATGTTCAGCAGGGTGTGACGTGCAAAGAAGGTCTTTGCAAAGTCCATCAGGTCAGGGATCACTTTGTTTGTGTTGTCTGCCCAGTAGGATGTGAATTCAAAACTGCTGCTAGTTTTTTGTGCGGATTTTTTCCCGTTTGCGTGTTCTTTGATCGCTGAATAGCGGGTGGTGTTGGAGTAGTATTTGGTGTGAGTCCCGTTTGAGATGACAAATATCTGTACATAGTTGTAAAGCCCGGATCCAGCCCAGAAACTGTCTCTCTGGTATCGGTTGATCTGGTTGAATGCTTCTTTTATCGCGACGCCGCGGCGTTTCAATTCAACATGGAGAAGGGGCAGACCGTTGACTAATATGCTTACATCATAGCGGTTTTTAAAGTTGCCTTTCTCTTCTTCGTACTGATTGATCACCTGCAGAAAGTTGTTGTGGATATTTTTGCGGTCGATGAGGGAGATGTTATTTGAGGTTCCGTCATCGCGTTTCAGAACCTGAATATAGTCTTCCTGAATTATCCTGCTTTTTGTCTGCGGGGTGTTTTCATTTTTGTTTGCAATGACCTCGGTGAAGAACCGCTCCCATTCGTTATCGGTAAAATTGAAAGAGTTGAGTTTTTCAAGCTGTATGCGGAGATTTTTGATGAGGTCGGCTTCGCTATGGATCGTGAGGTAGTCATATCCCTGCCCGCCCAGGCATCGTATGAAGGCTTTTTCTAGGTCGGCTTCCGACTGGTATGCGCTTTGGGCTTTGTAAGTGGGCTCGTATTCGGCAACTACGGTCGTTTCGTCACATTCTGCGATGATTTTGTAGTCGGTCATGCTGTCACTTTGGGTTTGAAGGTGAGTAAGAGGTCGCGGTAATATTCGTATTGTTTTTCGCGGGCGGCTATTTCTGCGGGGAGGCCGGAGGTTAGCGAACTACAAAGTTTATGGAAATTATCTAATTTACTCACGATCTGCTTTTGCTTATCTAATGTCGGTAATGGGATTTTGTAAGATTTAATTTGACCTGCATTTAAATTATGTTGAGATCCTTGACCTAATGATTTTAAATTTAGATATTCTTTATACAACCAATAATAGACATATTTGTATAATGCTTTTGTATCATCTATCTGTAAATTACAACATGCTTGATTGGTTGTAAGTGGAATCGTATTAATTGCTGTTTTTGCAGCAGTTGCTCCATACAATGCAACTATTACACAATTTTCAGGGATCCAATTTGCTGAAGAATTTTTTAAACCTTCATCTGTTATTTTTTCAGATGTCTCATAGATATATTTCCAATCTATTTCTTGTGTACGTAACCAGGGAATATTTCCACCATAATAATCTTTGTTAGTTGAAGTAGGGGTACCTCCAGAAGATATTTTTTTACAAACATCATTTATTGAAACTATAGGAATTGATGAATCAAAAACAAATTCTTTTTTCAAATATTCTTGAAATTGTACCTCCCTAGCTTTCAGTTCCGCTTTCAGTTCCGCTTTCAGCTCGTTGAAAGCGTCAAGAATACGAACGATTTCAGATTGGATTTCAAGAGGGGGAAGAGGAATTGGAAAATGTTGCAACATCGGTTTACGAATAGATGTAACTGTAGCATTAACTGCTTTCATCTGAATAAATTTCTTAAAATGTGATTCCATATAATGGTACAAAAACCGAGTGATTACATTTTTATCATTGATATGGATTCTATATGCCCGTTGATGAAGAGCATATTTTCCATTTACATAATGGAAAATGTCCCCTATACTTCCTTCACCGGGTATGATAATTGCCTCTTCATCAAATTCATATTTATTAATTCGTAAAATCTCTTTTGAACGTACATACAATGGATATTCTCCATCGTCAGTTGCATCTTTACGATCTGATGAACCAGTTCCGATATTTGCTATTAAACTTAATTCCTTATACTCCACCCCGTTCGGGCAAAGTTCCGCGATCAGTTCCTCAATCCTGCTCATATCAGCCCTCGATCTCTGCGATTATCGTATCGATCTCCCTGCGCAGCTCATCTTCCCGCTTCACGATCTCTTTGATCTCCGCATTCAGTTTCCTGATATCAATGACCTCTCTGGTATCCTCCTTTTCTACATACGTCGTCACAGACAGATTGTAATTCTGCTCTATGATCTCATCATACGAAACGAGCCGTGCGAAATATTCAGAATCTTCCCGGGAAGAGAATCCGCCAACGATCTTTGCAAGATTCTCCTCGGTCAGCTTATTGCTTTTTGTGACCTTGACACACTCCCTGGATGCATCAATGAAGAGGACTTTCGTATCCTTCCGGTTCTTCTTCAGAACCAGGATATTCGTCGCGATAGTGGTTCCGTAGAAAAGATTTCCCGGAAGCTGGATCACACAGTCAATATAGTTATTATCGATCAGATATTTGCGGATCTTCTGCTCTGCACCCCCGCGGTACATAATGCCCGGGAAACAGACGATCGCCGCCGTTCCGTTTGCCGCGAGCCAGTGGAGCGAATGCATGATAAAAGCAAAGTCCGCCTTTGTTTTCGGAGCGAGCACCCCTGCCGGAGAAAAACGCGGGTCATTGATCAAAACCGGGTTCTCATCACCTGCCCAGTGGATCGAATACGGCGGATTGGAAACGATCACCTCAAACGGCTCATCGTCCCAGTGCTGCGGGGAGATCAGCGTATCTTCACAGGCAATATCGAACTTATCATAGTCGATATCGTGCAGAAACATATTGATACGGCACAGGTTGTAGGTAGTGATATTGACCTCCTGACCAAAGAAACCCAGGCGGACATTTTCTTTGCCTAAGATCTTGGCAGACTTCAACAGAAGGGACCCCGAACCGCACGCCGGATCATACACCTTGTTCACCTCCTTCCTGCCGACCGTCGCAAGCCTTGTCAGAAGCTCGGAAACTTCCTGCGGAGTGTAGAATTCCCCCCCGGATTTTCCTGCATTGCCCGCATACATCGACATCAGATATTCGTAAGCGTCACCGAATGCATCGATCGTATTCTGCTTGAACTCGCCCAGATTCATCTCAGCAACGCCTTTCAGCAGTTTGGTGAGTTTATCATTGCGTTTCTGGACGGTTGCGCCGAGCTTATTACTATTCACATCATAGTCCGCAAAAAGTCCATTCAGATCGCTTTCACTCGCGCTTCCTTTTGCAGATGATTCGATATTGTGGAAGATGGTTTCAAGTGTTACATTGAGGTTTTCATCGGACGGAGCGTTACGAACTATATTTTCAAACAGCTCGGACGGCGGGATAAAAAATCCGGTTTCCTTGATCAGATCATCGCGTGCAACAAGAGCTTCTTTATCGGATAGTTTCGCGTAATCAAAATTTGGGTTTCCTGCCTTGTGCTCTCCATCGTTGATGTATGTCGTCAGTTTTTCCGAAATGAACCGGTAAAACATCGTTCCCAGAACATAAATCTTGAAGTCCCACCCATCCACGCTGCCCCGCAGGTTATCGGCTATTTTCCATATAGATGAGTGCAGTTCACTGCGTTCCTGTTCCTTCTTATTATTGGCCATATCAATGATAGTAAGTATGACCGACATATTTATAAAGATTGAGAGGGGAGGGGCATACTTTCGAAAGATCGGCTATATCCCGGAATCCAGAATCAAAAAAGAGAGATTTAGAACAATAGAAAAACCCGCAAGCGGGTTTTCCAGTGGTTTTCCATGGAATCCAAAACATATTCCATCATTTCCAGCGGATATTCCCAGGTTTTCCCGGTGGAAGATCTAATTTATATCCCAACTACGGGGAGAGAGGGCTTCTTCTGCCTGAAATCGAGTAAAAATTTGACACTTATCGAAGCCCTTCAGACCTATCGGAAAAAGGACTCGATAGAGAAGATATTCAACTCACTCAAGAACGAGATCGAGATCAAACCATTGCGCTTATGGACTGATAACAGCATTTACGGCGCGTTAATCATTGAGTTTATCGCACAGATATTTGTCTAACTGATCAGATTTGAGATCCCGGAACTGAAGCATACATCAACATAATTCATCAAAACGGCGCTATTGAATTTGACAGTTACCGTTGATTCATGGATGAGGATGACAAAAAGGTTCATTCACTCCAATTTTGATGCCATCAACACGATGATTTTACGGCATAATTGGGCAGTTACATGAAATTTTGATGGAAAAATCGTCAACTGTCAAATACAGTTTCCTGATGAGAAAAGGAAAGAGAGCCAATCAGTTTTTCAGGAGGAATTCTCATTTGGGGGGACGGTGTACCCTCAATTCGTATAATAAAAGGATTTTGATCATCCTCAGCCGATGAGCATATTGACAAATAGTGATCTTTTACAGACTCTGGAAGCAGTGAGCCAACATCGGGATAACGATTGTAAAACAGGACATATCTTGACAGTTCCCTCTTGTCGCAGTTTTTCAGGCCCGCAATCTTCAGCTCCTTTGAAAGATTCAAAAGTAGTTTCTCTCCATAACCAGCACGGTTTGAACCATGGAGTTCAAATTCTGAGATATATGCACCGATGCACCAGTTGCGAAGAGTCAGACTCACATTCACTGCTTTTACAGCAGATGAAACAAACCGCGAGTCCACATCACGAATTGAGCCTACAAGCAGATCAAATGAAAAATCACCCATCTTATGAAACCTCAAACCCAACACTCTTCAACTGCTGGCGGATCTCCTCTTCAGCTTCATGGCTTTGTGGAAACAGCTCTGAAAGCTCCTTTGTAATATCAGCCGAATTTATCTCTGACATTTAATTCAAAACCTCCCTGTCTGCTGGAATAGGGCAATAGTATTTGGTATAGTTTTTTAGCATGGATAAAAGAATCGAAAATACGTCGCGAATACTTCCGATTGTATTATGGTCTTTTATAAAAATCTGCCAGTAGGCGTCGATTATCACCCAAGACCGTGATGTTCGGGTTTAATCCATAAAATGGATATCACGTTCGATATACATATGTACGAACACTTTCACACAGGAGAAAATGAAATCAAAGTCAAAAACAAAAAAGCAGGATACAGAGAATAGAAAGAGGAAACAGATCATGCTAACGATCGATCCCGATCATTATGCTTTCATCAAGAAAGCAGGCTTTAAAGATCCCCGATTCTTTGATACTGCGATATTTGCGCTTAAAAAGAATATTTCGATATCAGAGTTACAAATAACGACATTTAAGAGCTCGAATCCAAAAAAAAACGAAGAAAAAGTGGACTCGTCGTGATTCGAACACGAGATCTTCGCCGTGTGAAGGCGACGTCATAACCAGCTAGACCACGAGTCCTGGTACTCTTATTCTATTCTTCATTCTCGGGGATAAGGCTTTTCAAAAGGAAAGAGCGAGGGCGGACCGGAAATAACGGTATAGAGATAGGGATGGGATAGTGAAGAGAGGTCAGAGAGGATAATGGATGAGGGATACCCCTCAAAGCGGCGTATACTCCCCAGTAACCTCGCTCAGGTACACGCCTGATCCCAGCCACCACTCATCATTCACGGGGAGGACATACCCGATCTTCAGCTCCTCGCGGTTCCCTTCATCGGGGTTTGGCCAGATGAAGACGACAAAGCCGCCACCCTCTTTTGCAGTTGTTGCAAGGGCTTCGATATTCCGCATCCCGTACATATCCACACGACCATACAGGTTTGATCCGATCTTCTCAGGGAGATAGGGATGCCCGATCAGGGTGCCGTCATACGTGTATGCATAGAGATAGTGGCCATTGGCATTCACAAACCGGCCACTGAGATCCGAGATCTCAGCAAGGGCCGCCTCATCCCCTTCCGAGAGGGCATATGCGGCCCCGTCCTCAACAAGTGTAATCATATCGCCGACAACCCCCGGATACCCTTCACCGGGACTGAGATCGGCGAGGGCAACACCGGATCCGATCCACCAGCCCTCGCCTGCCGGGAGAACATACCCGAGCTTCGGCTCATAGGTTGCATATGCCGCCTCATCAATTCCGCCCCCAGAGGGCTTCGGATAGAGGTAGGTGATGAATCCGCCGCCCCTGGCCGCGACATCCCGACCCATCCGGATCACCGGCAGGCCCCGGCTGTCTGTCCAGCCGGATCGGTCAAGCCCGACACTGCCCGGCTCATAGGGGTGGGCGAGCAGGACGCAGTCATTATCATAGGCATAGATGTACCAGCCGTCATGAGTGTACTCACCCAAAGGATCGCCAAATGCGGCCAGTGCCTCGTCTTTCCCGGCACCTGCCGCATATAAAACCGCATCCTGCATGGACGACTCCAATGTCGCCATTACCATTGCAGCATATCGATCCTCTTCAGTTGGAGAAGTGAGCTCATCGCCGGGGGATTCAACCACGGGTTTCGCACCCTCTTCAGCAACACAACCCGCACAGGCGAGCAGTACCATAAGGCAGAAAAACAGACCCATAATCCAGCATTTCATTAAGAATGGTTCAATGAGAAGAGAGAAAAAGATAACGAATGCGAAAAGAAGTGGAAAATGCATCGACCGGGAATTGAACCCGGGCTATTGGCTTGGAAGGCCAAAGTCATACCACTAGACCATCGATGCGATGCGTCTTTTATGTTCTCGTTGAAGAGATTTAAGGATTACGTAATTGCATCCCAACCGGGATGGGAAAAGAGGGGTTACCAGCCACCCCTGATCTCCTCATTCAGCTTCTCTAATGCCGCAATCCGCTTCTCAAGAGGCGGGTGGGTCGAGAAGAGCTCCATTAAGGACTGCCCCGAGAGGGCAGGGATGATGAAGAAGGCGTTTGCACCCTCCACCTCCTGCTTCTTCTGCCGTGGCACAGCATCCATCCTGTTGCTGATCTTCATCAGTGCACTCTGAAGCGCCTTTGGATTATTGGTGATATATGCTGCACCACGATCTGCGGTGAACTCGCGGTACCGTGAGAGCGTCCGGATCAAAAGCGTTGCCGCCACCCAGACCAGGATCGCAACGATCCATGCGATGATCCAGGGATTCCCATCCCGCCGGTCAAAGAGAGAGGCAAAAATGGCGTTCTGGACGATCAGTGCCGCAACCATCGCCAGGAAACTGGCAATAGTCAGGGTCATCACGTCACGGTTCTTGATATGCGAGAGTTCGTGTGCAACGACCGCCTCAAGCTCCTCCTTTGACAGAATCCGCATGATCGAATCAGTCACCGCAACAACCCCGTGCTTCGGGCTCCGGCCGGTTGCAAATGCATTCGGCACCGGAGACTGCATGATCGCAATCCTCGGTTTTGGGAGATCGGCTGTTGCACAAAGCCGTTCAACCATCCGGTGGAGTTCCGGGTACTCGTCTTCGGCAACCACCCTTGCACCGGTACTCATCAGCACCAGCTTGTCTGAGAAGAAGTACTGTGAGAAGGCCATCACAAAGGCAATACCTATCAGAAGCTGAAGGGACAGCCCCAGAACCGCCTGTAGCACGGTGAGGAAGATGAGGTACACGAGGAGCAGAAGTGCCCAGGTGAAGATCATCCTCATGGTGAGGCCATAGTCGCGCTTCCATTTCATACCCTTATCTTTGCCTTTCGCCTTCATAATACCTGCGAACAAGACCATTCACAGTACCATAAATCAAGAGAATATTAGTAAGATCAGCGCACCTAATACGATTGAGGAATCAGATGCAACTCGATGAAGTGACGATCAGCAGGGCAATACTGGAGACACATGCGGAGATCTTTTCGAGATACCTCGATCTCGACATCGCCATCGTCGGCGGGGGCCCCTCAGGTCTCGTCTGTGCTGCCCTTGCTGCTGAAGATGGGAGGAAGGTCGCCATCATCGAGAAGAAACTCTCTGTAGGCGGGGGAATGTGGGGAGGCGGCATGACCTTCCCGCGGATTGTGGTCCAGGAGGAGGGAAAACGGCTCCTTGATCAGTTTGGGATCAGATCAAGGGCATACAAACCCGGCTACCATGTCGCATCATCAGTAGAGTCTGTTGCCAGATTAACCGCAGCAGCCTGTGATGCGGGGGCAGAATTCTTCAACCTTACCTCGGTTGAAGATGTCGTCATCAAGGGGGACGGACGGGTATCGGGCCTCGTCATCACCACATCACCGGTTGAGATGACCGGGCTCCATGTCGATCCGCTCACCCTTGCAGCAAAAGTGACCGTCGATGCAACCGGCCATGATGCCGTCGTCGCCAACTGCGTCCTCAGGAAGGGAGGCGACATCACAATCCATGGAGAGAGTTTCATGTGGGCAGAGCGGGCAGAGACTAATATCATCAGCCATACCCGCGAGATCTTTCCGGGCCTTATTGCCTGCGGCATGGCAGCAAATGCAGTCGCAGGCGAAGCGCGGATGGGACCCGTCTTCGGCGGGATGCTCCTCTCAGGAGAGCATGCAGCCATCCTTGCCAGGGAAGTGTCTGATCGGATGTGAGGGAGGAATGAGACGATGGAATCGATGGAACAGGATATGGACGAAGGGCTCGCAGATCTCGCCTTTGGCATCTTTACAATATACTTTGGAAAGGCTATGGAAGCAGCAGAGAGACCCCTCTTTCTGCTTCTCTCCAATGAAGATGAGCTCGTAACCTGCTGCCAGAAGACCTTTGCAGAATTCGGCGGGGAATACCCAGAGCTTTGGGATACGATCCGATCGAGTATCGGGGGATGTGACGAGATCTGCTGCCTCTACCAGATGGGGGAGGGCATTCTTCCATCAGAGACACATAAGATGCACTGGATCATCCAGGATGCACCCGGCATCCATCCCGATGCCGTCAATGCAGAAGATGCGGGAAAATGGCTCATCTTCCTCGCACGGGATCAGGCAGATGCCATCTGGTCACTGATCCGGGATGCAACATGGGAAGGAACCCTCGGCATCTCGGCAAAGGTGAGCACCATCAAAGAGAACCCGCAATCACGTGATGAACGGCTTGTCATCTATGTCTATACGAGCGACTGGAAAGACATTGATGAGGTGATGCGGGTGCGGGAGAAGCTGAAAACCTTTGGGATCACCGATCGTATCGGGTACAAGCGGAATATCGAAACCTTTGCCGGAGAGTACAGCTCTGCCGGGAAGAGAGTCACGTACTACAACGCGTAAAAAATAAAAGATGAGCGGAAGAGATTATGCCTTCCGTTCCTTGTTCTTCGTTCTGAGCTGGTTTGAACCGCATTTCCGGCAGGTAGATGCGCGGATTGCGTTTCGGGCATTGCATTTCATGCAGACCTTGACATTGAGGAGTCTTGCTTCAGCTTCTGGAAAACGTGCCATAGTAAACACCAAGAGATATGCTTCTTATAAGTGGATGTTCCGACCTCTTAACCATTGTTGTATTCAGTCCATCGTGGAGGCGAACCAGTCCCGGAAAAGAGCGAGGGCTTTTCCCCTGTGTGAGACAGCGCTCTTCTCGGAGAGAGGATATTCAGCAAGCGAACGGCCTCCCAGGAGGAAGATCGGATCATAGCCAAACCCTTCACTCCCACGTGGCTCTTCGAGGATCTCGCCATCAATCCTGCCAGAGAAGGTTTGTATCCCCTCCTCCGATGCATATGCGATAACAGTCTCAAAATATGCCGACCGATCCAAAACCCCGTCCATCAGCCTGAGGATGCCGGGATTGCCGATCGTCTTCATGCAGTATGCCGCACAGGTGCCGGGAAAGCCATTCAATGCCGATATGAAGAACCCTGTATCATCAACAATCAGAGGCCTCTTCAGCTGATCCCATGCAGCCCTCGCTTTCCCGGAGGCAACTGCGGCGACCTCATCATGCCGGATCTCGGGGAGATCGAGATTCACATGCTCGATCTCGGCAATACCTGAGAAGAACGAGGCGATCTCATCTGCCTTGTGAAGGTTGCCGGTGACAGCGGTGATGATCAGAGATACCGCCCCCGCAGCTCAATCTCATGCTCCCTGACCAAAACATCATCCGCTCCGGAAAAGGTGCTCCGGTACCCCTTCACGAATGCCTCCTTCAGCTCCTCTGCATCCTCACGGGTACTCTCGAGCGTCTGGAAGATTACATGGAGATCGACACCACGCGCCTCTATCTCGGAGGTGATCTGCGAGAGCCCGAAGTCGATCAGGACGATCTGATCGCCTCTTTTAATCATATTGCTCGTTGTCAGGTCACCATGTGCGATCCCGCCGGAGTGAAGTTTTCCGATCATTGCACCGGCCATCTCCGCAGAGGACCGATCAAGGGCATACTTTAAGGTCTCACCCTCGATCAACTCCATGACGATGGTATCTTCAGTCAGATCTGTAATCACCGGAGTAGGCACACCGGCGCGACGTGCAGATGCAATGATCCGTGCCTCGGCACGGGTCCTCTCCCATATCAGTTCGGCATCAAGGACAGGGTGGCGGTATCCCTTCTTCAGGCGATATTTCCGGGCAACAGCGCCGTTGAGATCAACCTCGGCTTCAGCTCCACGGAGCAGCTGATCGGCCTCCTTTCGATCAAAGATAGACCCGGCTTCATTTCTCCAGGTTACCTCCACCTGATCGGACCGGTAACACGGGTTCACACCGGATGCAGGGACAGAAATCGTCTGCCCGCTCTCGAGCATGATCCTCCCGGTATAGGCGATCATCGCCCCATTGTCTCCCATGTATTTCCGCTCGGGAACGGCAAATGATGCGCCCCGTTCTTCGCACATGATCCTGAGCATCTCCTGAAGCCGGGAGTTCACACCGACACCACCAACCAGGATCGCCTGATCCTTGCCGGTATGGGCAAGTGCCCGCTCCGTGACCTCCACACACATGGCAAACGCCGTCTCCTGAAGGCTGTAACAGACATCGGGAAGAGAGGCAGGGGAATCTTTTGCAGCGGAAACAAGCCCGGAGAAGGCAAGATCCATCCCCTTCACCGTGTAGGGGAGGGGGATATAGGATCCTTTCTTTGCAAGATTCTCGACAATCGGCCCTCCCGGATGGGGAAGGTTGTGGTGGCGTGCAAACTTGTCAAGGGCATTGCCTATCCCGATATCAAGGGTCTCGCCGAAGATGCGGTACCTTCCATTGAGGTAGCCGAGCACCTGCGTATTCGCACCGCTCGCATAGAGCACAATCGGATCATCATATCCTGTGGCAAACCGCCCTATCTCGATATGTGCAACACAATGGTTGACACCAATAAGCGGAACCCCGAGACGGAGCGCCAGTGAGCGTGCAGCAGTACCAACAGTCCTGAGGCAGGGACCAAGGCCGGGACCCTGTGAGAACGCAACACCGGTGATCTCATCTGCATCAGCAAGAGCAGATGAGATCACATCCTTTAACACAGCTGCATGATGCCTTGCCGCTTCACGCGGGTGAATCCCTCCCTGTGGAGGCGAGTACGCAGAAGACGACAGGCTGACAAGATCATCATCAAAAACAGCGGCACTGAGGTTCCATGCAGTCCCCTCAATACCCAGTACCTGCCCTACATGAGGCATGGATCAGTTACTTGTTGAATTCGGTAAAACCACACTTGCCGCAGGATACACGGTCAGAGTGTGTGGCAAGAAAAACACCGGGTCCGCAGCGGGGGCAGTGGCGTTTCTGTGAAACTGCCTTGTCACCCTCGATTGCATAGTGCTTGTAACGACCATCAGCCATTATTACTCCTCCGCTTCTGCCTTTGGCTGGCCACGGGCGATGAGGTACTCGCGTTCCGTCCGATCACGGGCTTCCGGTGAATCGTAGATTCTTGCAAGGCCCTTTCCGACACATGAACCATAATGGGTCTTGATCGAATCAAGTGCCATCTTCTCCTCGTTCGCATTCAGAAGAGCACCGAGCTTTCCAATGATCTCTTTCCTTGACGGAGTTGCGCCGTCAAACGTCAGGGTGAACTCCACCTCATTTCTCAGCAGGAGTTCGTTTCTGGTATTGGCTGTTATCTGAATATCCATCGGTATCCCAGAATTATTATCATGGTAGTTATTTAATACTGGCGTTCTCACTGGTGAAATATGAGAGGAGAACCTGTGCCTCTTCGCGGGCAGCGTCATCAATCTCCCTGAGGACAACCCCCTCACCCGGCTGTCCATAGAGGACAAGAGCACCGAGGGGGGCTGCAATAACCAGTGGAATCACCGCAAGATCCTCCTCGCCATCAACAAATACAAGAGCAGGAGGATCTGCAAGGGCACGGCGAAGCCCGGCGATCAGATCAGGGGTGATCATTCCGGCAGGATTAATCACCCTGATGTGGCTCGCGCCCGCATAAAGAGGAGTTCTGAGAAAAGGTGAACGCATTGTGTATCCATCGATAACTGCGATATCAGGATAGATGCCGCGCGAGAGAAGAGAGTCTGTCACCACATCCCCGACGGTATACACCACTCTTCCGGAGAGGAGCGGTATAACCTCGCTCATATCCGGGAAGAGGATTCCAAACGGTCTCCTGAAGAGATCGCGGAACTCATCCTGAAGACGGAGCATCAACGAACCTTCAGAGCATACCTTCCGGGAAGGTCGATGTTCATCTTTTCTGCGATCTCAGATTGTTTTGGATCGATGATGACGACATACCCCTGCCAGTCGGTCGAGAGATTGGAATCGCCACAGATGATACAGGACTCCTTATCCGAATCAAGCACCCTGTGGCACTGCCTGCATACCTTATCCTGTTTCTTACGCGCGGGCATCGGCATTCCTCTCGGCAACCTGCTTCGTCTGCTCGTCTTCAAGCCACTGTGAGGTTCCAAGACCTGCCTGCCGCATGGTCAGTCCAATCTTGCTCTCACGGGGCTCACGCTCATTTAATGAGAGGGAGACGATACGTGCCCTGACAACATCCCCGACACCGATCGTCCGGTTCGTCTCCTGGCAGACGAGCCGTGAATTCTTCTCATCGTGATTGATATAATCATCTGAGATCTGGCTCACATGCAGCATTGCATCGATTGGACCAAGGCTCACAAAGGCACCGAATCCTGTCGTTTCGACAACAATCCCCTCAACAATCTCCTGAAGAGCGATCCGGAGCGCAAGTGCCTCGAAATTGACATCATAGTACACCGCACCATCACCGGGAATAATCTCACCCTCTCCAATCTCATCGATATCGGTGACGACGATGAAGATCCCGATCTCCTTATCAATACTTCCTTCGAGCTGTTCCTGGAGAACATCAAGGAGAACAACACGGAGATCCTCACCAAGGCGGTGGGCAGGAACCCGTACCTTATCGGCTAGTTTCAGCTTGTAATACATATCCCATACCTACTTTCTGATCAATTCCAATCGTTTCTGATTTCTTAATACTATTACCGCGATCCCCTTTTGAAGGAGGAGTTCTTTTAATTTTCTGTCATTTGTCAGAACCGGGACACCGAGAGATTCAGCCTGAAGGGCAACAATCTCATCGACAGGTGCCATGACATCATATGGTGGAAGAACCCTGCATTCCCGGACAAGGGCAAGTCCGAAGCGGGCAGCCGCCGCAGATTTTCCCCTGCCTTGCGAGAGCGCCCGCAGTTCATTCACCACTTCTGATGGAACAACCGGTTCAAATGCACCAAAGATCTCCTGCAGGCAGGAGAATATATCCACACCTGAACGGGAGGGGATCAGCAGGGCATTTGTATCCAGGAGGACACTTACTCTGTCAGAACCCCCATTCCGATAAGCCGCCATCGTCCACCTACCTGCCTTGAGATCGCAATCCGGGATCCAACCTCTGCACACACAGGGCGTTTCAGGACCACTTCGACGGAGTTCTTCTTTGTTCCGGTAACAACACCCACAGTCACCGCAGTTCCAACAGAGAGCATCAGGGGTTCCTTGTGTTTCAGCGGTTCGATCACCTGCTCGGAAGTGGCACCGACAACCCGCTCCATCAGGGTGACATCAAATCTGAGTTTCTCCCAGACCGGCGGGAGCCTGCCCGGATGTCCTGCAACCTGCCCGACAAGGGTGTCGCTCTTTGTAATCGCCGGATCGAGTTTCGTCCCGATACCGGTAAGGCCACCTGGTGTTGCCACGGCAATCTTCTTCGAGCCCATATGCATCGAGCTGATCTTCGTCAGGATAGGCTCCCACTTCGTCTTATTCTCGATGGTATGCTGGCGTCCGGGACGGATCTCGATCTCTTCGCCATCATGGAGCAGACCCCTGATGAGTGATCCGCCGATGACACCCCCACGAATATCCTTCCATCGCGAACCCGGTTTGTTGATATCAAAGGAACGCGCGATTAAAAGGACGGGGGGACGATCGGGATCACGATCGGTATCGGGAATATTCTCATTCAAAACTGCGATGAGTGAGGAATAATTGATCCCTTTCTGCGCTGAGACAGGAATGATTGGTGCATTCTCTGCAACAGTGCCCTGGATGAATTTCTTTATCTGCTTGTAATTCTCAAGCGCTGCCTGCTGGGTAACCACATCGATCTTGTTCTGGACAATGACGATGCGCGTAATCCCGGTCAGCTCAAGTGCCATTAAGTGCTCTTTTGTCTGTGGCTGCGGGCATGGTTCATTGGCTGCAATGACGAGCATTGCGCCATCCATTATGGCAGAACCGGACAACATTGTTGCCATCAGGGTTTCGTGCCCCGGTGCATCCACAAAGGAGACCGAACGGATGGGTTCTGTTTTCCCACCACAAACCGGACATTTCTCAGATGCAGAATACGCATCCTCCTCTGGACAGGTGAGGCAACGGTAAAATGTTGCATCAGCATAGCCGAGGCGGATCGATATCCCCCTCTTCAATTCTTCACTATGGCGATCGGTCCATGTGCCGGTTATCCCCGAGACGAGCGTCGTCTTCCCGTGGTCGACATGGCCGACAACGCCTATATTGACACTTGGTATTGTTGGATCATGCAAAGAAACTCAAACCTCCTTAGCCTATATAATCGTTCTTCTCATAGATAATATCTCAGTGCCTGAGTGTTCCCTCATCGCTGATGTACCGCTCTTTTTCAAGCCCCATGGAATACAATGTATGTCATTACCATGAGGGTTTTTCCGAAATAGTAATATTGTTGCATGCAATAGATACAGGTAGGAACGCATATGACCGGAGATTCAGAATTATCCCGAATTGGAATATCACTCCCAAAGAACCTGCTTGACACATTTGATGATATTATAAACATGCGTGGGTACTCATCCCGGTCCGAGGGGATCAGGGATGCGATCAGGAGTTATATCACCTACTACCAGTGGATGTCCGATGTGAAAGGGGAGCGTCAGGGTGTCATCACAATGGTGTACGATCATGAACACCGGGGCCTGATCCAGACACTCACCGAGATCCAGCACGAATATATGACCGTGATTCAGGCATCCCTCCACTCTCATGTCACCCACGATCGCTGCCTTGAAGTTATACTGGTCAGGGGCGATGGCGGGGATCTCAAGAGCATTGCCGAGCGGCTGATGGCACAAAAAGGTGTGGAATCCGTCAAACTGACAACGATTCCGGTAAAGGATAAACTCTGAAGATTATCCCCCGCCTTCACAGGCACCATCAACATTAAGCCAGGCACTCTCTGCAGCGACTGTCTCACGGAGACGCTCTTCTGTAATGGACTCCCGTGCATCTTTCTTTACCTTCACCACCTTCCCCTCCCTCAGCTCAACAGGAGTGAGAAGATCGATTCTGTAGAGGAGATCGGTTGTGTCGATACAGCCAAAGAGGACACCCCCGATCTCTTCTATCCGGGTAATTGTTCCAACTGTTCCGGTCCTCCCGTACCGTACCGCCTGCCCCGGGATAATCTCTGTTGCCATACCGGGTTTCTCGATTTCAAAGCGGATAAAAGTATTGACTGTACCGACTCAGATCAATACCCGTTGCAGGAGTTTTACTATCCTCATGGTGCTCGCCTGAGGCTCTCCGGGCGAAGGAACGGGGATCGGATCTCCCTTCAGCGCAGAGAAGATAGAAGAGAGGGATCTCCCCATCGACGGACCGTATCCGCCTTCAAGCACAAGGGCAACCGGCAGATCGAGTGCATCGGTGATGGTCCGTGTCAGTATGCCAAAATCCCGGGGTGCAAGATGCATACCGGCAAGCGGATCGTCGCTGAGACCGTCCTGCCCCGAGGAGATGATCAGGGCATCCGGCCTGAACCTGAGAATTGCAGGGATGAAGACATCCCTGAGAAGAGAGAGATAATCCAGAATAGTGCCACCGGGCAAAATCGGTGCATTCAGGTTATAGCCTTTCCCGGCACCTGCGCCGATCTCATCGATCCACCCGGTTCTTGGAAAACTGTTGCTCTGGTGGATTGACATCACAAGGACGCGATCACTGGTATAGAATGCCTTCTGGGTCCCGTTCCCGTGATGCACATCCCAGTCCAGAATAGCAACCCGATCACACTCTTTGAGGAGTGAGGCAGCCGCAATTGCCGCACTGTTGAAGAGGCAGAAGCCCATTGCACGATCAGGTTCGGCATGGTGTCCGGGGGGGCGGACCAGTGCAAATGATCGCTCGCCATCCATGGCACGCCCAGCAGCATAGACGGCAGAACCGGCAGCATATGAAGCCACCTCATATGAATGTGAGGTGACATAGGTATCGGGATTGATGAACCTCACACCACCAAACTCCGAGAGCTGTCGTATCATCCTCACATGAGCCGGAGTATGAACGAGTTCAAGTTCCTCCACTCCGGCTAACACGGGAGGATGGATCAGAACGCCTTTTGGAATACACTCATGGAGGGTATCCAGCCGGAGAGCACATTCCGGATGATTATCGAGGTGGTGGAGGAAGAATATCTCCCCCGATACTGCTGAGGTTTTCGGCATTACGATACACTATTCCTCAATTTGGGATAAATAGCTTTCATTCTCCTCTTCATAAGAGAAGGTGCATCCTTCACTCAACCGTCACGCTCTTTGCAAGATTTCTCGGCTTGTCGATGTCGCACCCGAGTGCATCGGCGACATGGTATGCGAGACGCTGGAGGATGACAGAGACCATTGCTATGCCTGCCACCTCATGCGAGGGGGAGAGCGGGATGAAGATATCGGCGATCTCAGGCAGTTCCATATCCCCTGCAGTGCCGATCCCGATTACGGGCGCCCCGCGTGCCTTGATCTCCTTGATATTTGAGATCATCACTGCATAGGTCTTCCCCGGCATCGCAAGAGCAACAACCGGAGTATCAGGCGAGAGGAGGGCAAAAGGACCATGTTTCAGCTCTCCCGCAGCGTACCCCTCTGCATGAATATAGGAGATCTCCTTCATCTTCAGGGCACCTTCAAGGGCGACAGGATAGTAGAAACCGCGGCCAATGAAGAAGATCGAGTGTGCCTTCCTGCAGATTGAGACTGCCTCGTCGATTGGAACAGTGAGTGTCTCCTCGATCCCGATATTGACCCGGTCAAGGGCCTCTTCCAGTGCTGAATCGTCTGAAAGGCTGCCTGCGATCTGGAGGGCAGCTGCAAGCTGTGCGATGAACGACTTTGTTGCTGCAACACTGATCTCAGGACCGGCACGGGTATAGATGGTCGAATCGGCAATTCTCGTCACAGATGACCCGACCACATTGGTGATCGCAATCGTCGGGCATCCCCATGCCTTTGCCATCTTCAGGGCAGCCAGGGTATCCGCTGTCTCCCCGGACTGGGTAATCCCGATCACCGGATCCTTCAGGGGAGGAGTATAGTACTTGAATTCCGAGCCGATCTCCACCCGCACCGGGATGCCGCAGTATACCTCGATCAGGTATTTACAGAGGAGGGCTGCATGATAGGAGGAGCCGCAGGCAACCACCATTATGCTCATCCTGCTCCTGACAAGGTACGCAAGGGCATCAGGAGATTCCCTCACCGCATGAATTGTGTTGTAGAAGACCTGCGGCTGTTCGAAGATCTCTTTCTGCATAAAATGAGAGAAACCACCTTTCCGGGCATCCTGGATATCCCAGTCCACTTCTTCGACGGGTCTGTCAACCAGCTGGCCGTCATGAGTTATTGTGTACTCTGATCGGCTGAGAACGGCATAATCGCCATCCTCCAGATAGATCACTCTCCGTGTATGATCGATCAGAGGTGTGACATCCGAGGCACAGAAGAACTCCCGATCCCCCACCCCGATCACAAGCGGGCTTGCCATCCGTGCAGCGATAATCCGGTCATCCCCCTCGGCAATCACAAGGATGGCATATGATCCCTCAAGAAGTGGGAGGACTGCCCTGACAGCAGCAGCGAGATCGCCCTTATACTGCTCCTCCACCAGATGGGCAATCACCTCGGTATCGGTATCTGAACTGAATATATGGCCGCGGGCAGTGAGATCACGCCTGAGTTCTGCGTAATTTTCGATGATACCGTTATGCACAACAGCAATTTTTCCGGTACAGTCGATATGAGGGTGGGCATTCTGATCATTCGGTATGCCGTGGGTTGCCCAGCGGGTATGGCCAATCCCGATTGTTCCCGGCAAAGCAGCTGCATTGGAACTTCCATCTGATATCCGGCCGCTCTTTTTCGAGATGTGAAGGGTATCGTTCTTTGTGGCAAGGCCAAATGAGTCGTACCCCCGGTACTCAAGCCGCTTCAATCCCTCGATCACTATACCGGCGGCCTTTCGGCGGCCGATATACCCGACGATCCCGCACATTCAGATCACCTGCGAGCCATCAGGAATCACTCCTTCAAGCCGCCTGCCGGATTGAACCCGGCAATTATTACCAAGGATACATCCTTTCAGGACAACGGATGACTCCAGTGAGACACCCTCGCCGATGATGGCTCCGAAGGTTCCCCGGTGGAGTATCTTCGCATCGCTCTCGCCAAGAGGGAAAAGCCCTTCGGCAGTGATCGTTGAGAGATGATCCAGAATACTGCATCGTTCCCCGATTACCGTATCCATAACCCTGGAATGGGAGCCGATCCGGACGTCATCCATGATGATCGAGTTTTCGAGAACCGTGAAAGGCTCGATTGTGACGCGGTTGCCGATGCTCACATCAGGCCCGATAACGGCATTCGGTCCGATGGCGGTGCCCTCCCCGATCCGGACCGGACCGGTGATGCAGCAGCCGGGCCCGATTCTGCTCCCGGATCCAATCGAGACTCTGCCGCTGATCGTGACAAGCCGGCTGATCGTCCCGCTGCGGAAGGATTCGTTTGTCTGGAGCAGGTGGCGGTTCTGTCCGAGGAGATCCCAGGCATGAATGGCATCATACCATTGGCCGCCCCGGACTCCCCGGACAGGGATGCCGTCTCCGATCATGCGAATGAGCAGATCCGAGAGATCCGCTTCACGAATGGATCTAATCACCTCCGGTGTGAAGAGGTAGAGGCCGCTGCTCACAAGACAGGGACCTTTTTCATCGGGTTTTTCGAAGAAGTCCGTGACGAGACCATCCTGCATCCGGACAACACCATAATGGGAAGGAGAGAGCGAGCCGGAGACCATGATTGCATTGCCTTCTGTCCCCATCTCCTCGATGGATGCAGCATCCACGTAATTATCCCCTGAGAGGACAAGGGTCGTCTCATGAATCAGGTGAGCCGCAGAAGCAAGTGCATGGGCCGATCCAAGCTGCTTCTCCTGGACAACCACCCTGACTTCGTGATCGAGTGTATTGAGATGCCGGATCACCTGTTCTCTCCGGTATCCGGCGACAACGATGATATCCCGTATTCCTGCCTTCAGAAGGGCCTCGATACAATAGTCTATCAAGGGACGGTTACCGACAGGGATCAATGCCTTCGGCCGGTTCTTTGTCAATGGGCGGAGCCGCCATCCCTCACCGCCTGCCAGAATTACTGCCTGCATTCACGCTCACCTCGAAACGATCGTCTCATCATCACACACACCCTCGACAAATGAATGGGGCGCAATCCTGCACCCGGACCCGATACTCGAGCCGGTATTCACCGAACAGTTGATCCCAAAGAGGACATCATCCCCGATGACCGCACCGAACTTCTTTCTTCCCGTCAGGACTCCTCCGACCTGCACGATGCCGGAGTCATGCCTGAGATTGGCAATTTTTGTCCCTGCACCGAAATTGCACCCTGAGCCGATCACGCTGTCACCGATATAATTAAAATGCGGGATCTTTGTTCCATTCAGGATGACGGAGTTCTTGATTTCGACCGCATGACCGATATGGCAGGAGTCCCCGATCGCAGTCTTCGGCCTGATATAGGCATGCGGACCGATGATACAGTCCTTTCCGATGATGCAGGGGCCTTCGATATAGCTCCCGGCCCTGATGGTTGTCCCTTCCCCGATGACAACCGCACCCTTGATGACCGCTCCTTCCTCAACGGTTCCGGCAATCTCTTCCTTCAGATCAGTAAGAAGGAGTTCGTGTGCTGCGAGTATATCCCAGGGATACCCGACATCCATCCACGTATGAAGCGTGAGAGCAGAGAGCATTCCTTCATTGATATAGTCCATCAATGCATCGGTCAGTTCGTATTCTCCCCGCCGCGAGAGGCCGATTGCTTCGATCCGTTCGAAGATCTCAAGAGAGAAGAGATAGGCACCGGCATTAATCATCCTGCTTTTAGGATTCTTCGACTTCTCCTCAAGGCTGACCACCCGGTCACCCTCAAGCAGAACCACCCCGTACTCCTCGGGGTGATCGACTTCAGAGACACCAAGTGCAGGTTCCGGCATAGTACAGAGCGCCCGGATTTCATCAGATCCAAGTATCATATCGCCATTCATCATCAGGAAATTTCCTGATACCAGCCCTGCTGCAGATCGAAGTGCATCGGCGGTTCCGAGCTGATGCCTCTGGAAAACATAGTCGATCTCAACACCAAGGGCACTTCCATCACCGAAATATTCCCTGACCGCCTGTTCGCCATATCCGACGACCAGGATAAAACGCCTGATCCCCGCCTTATGGGCTGCAAGGATGAGATGTTCGAGCATGGGACGATTGGCGAGTGGGATCATCACCTTTGGACGGCTGGTCGTCAGGGGGCGCATCCGCTTCCCTTCGCCTGCCGCAAGAAGAATACATTCTGTTACCGGTTCCATCAGGAGACCTCCCTGAGTACTTTTTTTAATCGATCCTCTCCTTCAGAGAGGAGTTTCTCTGCGATATCCTTTGTCCTTCCTTCTGCGGTTACCCTCACCTTCGGCTCGGTTCCGCTTGCCCGGATCAGGTACCAGCCATCTTCCTGCTCAACCCGGATGCCATCTGTTGGTACCTCCGCGCCAAGAGATCGGAGTGCTGCATCACCGTTTACAGTCGCAAGAGATGAGCGAAGGATCGGATAAACCGGCATGGTATCAACTTCTTCGGCAATATCCCATTCACCGGCAATCTCACAGAGGAGGGTGGCGGCATAGATTCCATCAGGGCAGAAAGAGTGGGCGGGGAAGATCCAGCTTCCCGAGGGCTCGCCGCCGAGGCTTCCCCAGGAGAGGAGGGCTTCGGAGACATAGCTGTCTCCGACAGGAGTCCGCCTGACAGTAGCAACCTCCTCAATTGCCATCGAGGCATCGACTGTGGTCACCACCTCATGCAGGTCGAGATACCGCGCAAAGAGCATCAGGAGATGTTCACCAGAAATAAACCGGCCCCGGTTATCAAAAGCAACACACCGATCCGCATCGCCATCATGGGCAACACCGCATGAAGCACCAGAACTCCTGATGATCGCAGGCATATATGAGAGATTTTCGGGGAGGGGTTCTGAGGGGCGGGGGAAAGTTCCCGTTGGATCGCAGTTGAGGCAGACGGTCCTCAGGCCTGCCTCATCCAGAAGGGAGGGGGTGATCCGGGATCCCGCCCCTCCACCGCAGTCCAGCACAACCGTCATGCCTTCCTGAGGTGAAAGAGACCCGAGTATGGCATCGGAGTGGGGTGTTATGATATCGGCATCTCTCCGGGAGCCAATGGCCTTCCAGTCCGTCCAGCCAGGGTGCTCAAGTGACTCCTCCATCTGCTTCTGCTGGGCAATGGTAAAGGAAGAGCCATCCGGATTGAAGACTTTCAGTCCGTTATACATCTCAGGATTGTGCGATGCGGTCACCATGCACGCTGCATCGGCTTCCCGTGCTGCATAGGCGACAGTCGGTGTCGGTGCGATGCCACCGGCGATGACGTCCGCCCCGGAGGAGAGGATACCGGAGATGAGGGATTGGGTAAGAATATCCCGTGTGGTCCGTGTATCGCTCCCGAGAACCACACATTCCCTGCCTGCACCAAGAGAGGCGCCGGCCCGGAGAGAGAGGTCAAGGAGGGTTTTCCCATACTGCATCCTGATACCGGATGAACCAAAGAGCATACTGAAGATGTGATTTTGATGGTATTATGGTTACTCATCTGCCAAAGGGGCACCAGTGCTTCAGAGCGAGGAGTGTGGCAACTCCTGCGGTCGACGGACCCATATAGACGATCTCTTTCTCCTCAAGGAAATTCTCCTGGATGGCAATCCCTTCATCGGTGACAAAACCGTCGCCGGCGATGATGATGATATCCGCATCCTCCGGACGATCAACGATCCTCCCGGGGAAGAGATCAGGGATATGGTTGAGATCCCCGACAGGATAGATCTTTCCGGAATCATAGAACTTCTGGAGGAGTTCCTGGCATTCCAGGCGATCAGAGGGGGAGCATGAATGGAGTTTGCGCGAAAGACAGGCAAAACCTGTCACAACATTGATGATTGCAGCAGCAGCAGCCCGGGTCTTCAGTTTCTTCAGTGGCGCTCCATACAGGAATGAGACCTTCGTCTTCGTTTCAAGCGGATCTGTCGTCACCATCTCTGCTGTCCTTCCACCATACACAGCCTCGAGACATACGCCTTTTGGATACTGGCAGATCGGCACATCGGAGTTTATCCAGAGGGAGACGACACCATCGTCACAACCGCTCCCATCAAGCTTTTCTTTGAGTTTGTGTACTGCATCATGAATGACTGTCATGGCATCATCTCTTCAGAATCAATGAGGAGCACCCGCGCTGGTGATCCGTCAATACCCTTCAATAGTAAAGGCAGGGCAACCATCATATATACTCCTTCCGGGATAGCGTCCAGCCTGAGGAGTTCGATGATCATGACACCGGCACGGAGAAGGATCCGGTGAACCGAGCCGTCACCCTCCGGGGATTCAATCGACGGGGCATCGGTTCCAATCACCGATATGCCCCGCTCCACCACACGGCGGGCACCCTCTTCGGTCAGGTACCCATACTCATCGGGATATGTCGGGGACCAGCCCGAGCAGAGGATCAGGCGGCTTGTTCCTTCGGGGGGGGTTGCCGTGATATCCCCTGAAAGCGGGCCTTTTGGAGTATTCAATACGAGACAGGGACCCATACAGAGATCTGGCGGGATCTGGTCGATCGACTGCCCATCCGGAAGATAGTGGAGAGGTGCATCGATATGGGTGCCGGAATGGCTTCCCATCCTGATTCCGGTTATTTGGATGCCACCAATTTTTTTGGGTTCAAAAACAATCTCCGGATCACCCGGATAGGTATATCCCTCCCCTGAGAGAGGGTGTGTTGCATCATAGATCTTCATTCTGCCACCCGTACTCGCCGATCAGCGGGACGAACCGGACCGGCTCGAATGTCTCCCTCATGAATTCATCACCATGGCGCGTGATCCTGATTAGATGCTGGATGTTTCGATCCCCGACAGGTACCACAAGGCGTCCGCCATCCGCCAGCTGGGAGAGGAGCGGAGACGGGAGGGAGGGTGCGGCTGCTGTCACCAGAATGGCATCATAGGGGGCTTCTTCCGGGTACCCGGCGGTTCCGTCACTGATGACGATTCTGACACCATCAATTTCTGCCCGCCTGAGATTCTCCTCTGCCCGCCGTGCAACCTCCGGTATACGCTCGATCGATATGATCCGACCGGCAATTCTGGCAAGAAGCGCCGCCTGGTACCCGCTTCCGGTCCCGATCTCAAGGACGGAGTCACCCGGCTTCAGTTGGAGAAGCGCGGTCATCCCGGCAACGATATAAGGCTGGGAGATGGTCTGTCCATGCCCGATCGGGAGCGGGTGATCGAGGTATGCATCCCTCTCAAGATCAGGAGGGACAAAGAGGTGGCGGGGCACCTCTTCCATCGCAACAAGAACCCGTTCGTCTGTTATCCCGCGGGATCGGATCTGGTCATTGACCATTGAACGCCGCATCCGGACAAACAGGTCATCCATCTCAGAATCCCTTCTCGGCCGCGTCAATTGCGGCATCGATCTGGGCCTGGAGGCTTTCGGGAAGGCCGCTGATCTTCACGTCAAGGAATCCGCGGATGATTGTTGCAGTCGCTTCATCCTCAGAGAGGCCCCGTGCCATCAGGTACTCGATCTCATCCCGTGCAATCTTGCCGACTGCCGCTTCATGGGAGAGTTCACAGTCAACAACCCGCCCTTCAATCTCGGGGATGGCATGGATGATTCCATCTTTGAGGATTAAAGCCCGGCACTCGATATGGCCTTTGGTATCCTTCACAGAACCGAGGATATGGCCACGTGAGATGATGGTGCCGCCGGTCGTTATTGCCCGTGTGATCAGTTCAGCCGTTGCACCCTTCGCAGAGAGGATGGCACGGGAGCCGGTATCAAGGTAGGAGCCGGGTGTGGCAAGCATGATGCTCGAGAATCGTGCAACCGCACCATCTCCCCTGAGTTCTGCTGTCGGGTACATCTGCACCTTCTTTGCCGGAACCATGCAGACATAGTTGGAGAGGAAGATACCCCGCTCCTCGATGACCGTTACACTCCGGGGATAGACCTCAATCGATTCGCCCCAGGTATGGATCATCGTGGAGGTGACTTTTGCATCTTTCCCGACATAGATCTCGGTCACCCCGTAATGTGCACCGTTCTTCGTCTTCATCGAGCTGGCACAGCCTGCTATCAGGTGGAGCTCGGCTCCCTCCTCGGCGATGATGATATTGTGGACATACTGGATGTCATCTTTTGCCAGGAAGAGGCATGTCTGAAGGGGGAAGGTGGTCTGGCTGCCTTTCCGTGCAATGATGACATAGCCTTTCGGTTCACGGGCAGCAACATACTGCGTAATCTCATCCTTGTCACGCGGCACCGCCTTCCAGTAATAGTCTTCAAGCCACGCATACTTTTCAAGCGCGTCTGACAGGGCAAGTATCTCGACACCTTTTGTATCGGTTGAGGCATGGTGGATATGCTCATCCACCTGGAGGAAACTCCCGGATCTCCCGTCAAGGGATCCCGTCTGGAGACCGGTCATCTCGATCCGCTTCAGATCGTCCTCTCCGAGATCTGAATATCCCTTCATACTCTCTGGCATGCGATACACTCCTTGTATCCTTTACTCTGGACGCTTTTTAAGATCTCACGCGGGTTGCCATGGCATTTGAAGGTGCCGTCACACATCACATGCCCGAAATCCGCATCGATATAATCGAGGATATATCCGGTATGAGTAATGATCAGGCCGCTCTTCTTCCGGTTCACGATATGCTGATCCTTCTCGACCAGTGCTGCGATGGCATTTCCGACAAGGGACATATTTTCAAGATCAACACCGCTCTCCGGCTCATCGAGCATGACAAGGTCAGGCTTCTGGATCATCAGCTGCAACACCTCGCTCCGCTTGATCTCACCGCCGGAGAACCCCTTGTTGATATCCCGTTCAAGGAAAGTATCCATATTCATGTGCCGTGCATACTCATCGACACGCTCAGTGTCGCCGCCGGAGGTGACCGCAAGCAGCTTCCCGAGTTTCAGTCCCGAAACAGTCGGTGGACGCTGGAAGAGGAGGCCGATCCCAAGGCGTGCCCGTTCATGAATCGGGACATGGGTGATATCATGATCCTTGTAGATGAGGGATCCTTCCGTGATGCGTGAGCTGCCAAAGCCCATGATCGCACGGAGAAGGGTCGTCTTCCCGGAGCCATTGGGCCCCATGAGGACATGCGTCTCTCCCTCATTTATCGTGAGATTAATATCGTGGAGTACCTCTCTCCCCTCAACCTCGACATGAAGGTCTTCTATAATGAGCATTTGAAATCATGATATATTCGGTATCCGGGATGAAAAAGGCTTCTTTTGGGGGATCAAAAGAGACGGAAACAAGACCGTCTCATATTTGAAGGAGAGAACGGGCTTTCTATGCAGGCTGTTGCCACCCGCCTTCACTTTCGCGCCCCGCCCGGAGGATATTCATATAGGGGTTTTCAATTGTTCATTATGCAATCGAGAACATTCATCTACCTCACTGCACGTGCAGAAGAGAATGCCATGATGCTCTGTCAGGGACATAAGAAAGAGGAGAAAGACTCTGTAATGAGAGCGGGGAGAGTATCAGGAATGCACAGGAACACGAGCAGCAGAATCATCATCGCCTGAACCGGGCAGAACAGGCACCGGTGATGAGGATACCCGGTCTGATCCGGGTGATCTCACTCAAACATGATCCAGTGTGCCTCTTTGATAGTCTGATTCTGTTCTTTACAACCACTCTTTTCAATTCAATGAATATTGCAGAGGTTTTTCTCTGCACACTCCACCATCAGCGGGTAGTAATTACGGACATACTCCTTCACCATCCGGCGTGCGGAAAAAACCGGGGGTATGGTCTTCATGGACTCCTTCATCATCGCCACCCATCCATGAGGTATGCCATCCATCGACTGCGTATAATAGAGCGGGGCTATATCGCTCTCAATAAGCCGGTAGAGTTCCTCTGCATCCTGTGAAGTCCGATCCCCCAACACATCCCCGGATCCAAACACCCACCCGTTTCTGCCATTGTATCCCTCACACCACCAGCCGTCAAGGATGCTGCAGTTCAGGACACCATTCATCGCTGCTTTCATCCCACTCGTGCCCGATGCTTCAAGGGGCGGAAGCGGGGTGTTGAGCCAGAGATCAACTCCATGAACCATATACTGTGCAATCTGCTCGCCATAATTTTCGATGACGGCAATCCTCCCGGCTATCTCTGGTTTTTCAGCAAGCTGGTAGATCCGCTGGAGTATCTTCTTTCCCTCCGTATCATCGGGATGCGCTTTCCCGGCAAATACAATCTGGACAGGATACCAGGGATTATTCAGGATACTGGCAAGGCGCGATGTATCATGCAGGAGGAGATCTGCTCGTTTATAGGTCGAGAAGCGGCGGGCAAACCCGATCGTCAGAACGCTCGGGTTGAGCAGCGTCCCTTCTGCTACCAGATTCTCAGGCATTTCAAGCCCCTCCGCCCACTTTCTCCGTTTATACTCCCGTATCCTGTTGAAGAGTTTTATCTTCAGCCGCATATGCAGCTCCCACAGTTCACTATCGGGGATCTCATCGATCACCTCCCAGATCTCCCTGTTATCATGCTCGTGCTGCCAGTGCGGGCATATCCGGGTGAAATAGCCATTTAAGAGCATCTCCATCCTGGGGTTGAGCCAGGTGGGAAGATGCACCCCGTTTGTGATCGCGTCAATCGGTATCTCATCATCATTCCGATCCGGCCAGCAGGATCTCCACATATCCCGTGTCACCCCGGCATGCCGCCGTGAAACTGCATTGTGGAACCTGGAGAGCCGAAGTGCAAGGGCAGTCATGTTGAAGCCCTCATTCGAACGAACCGGGTGCCTGCCCAGCGCCAGGAACTCATCCCGAGTGATACCAAGCGCCTGAATGTAGTGGCCCAGGTGACGTTCAACCAGCACAGGATCGTAGATATCATGTCCGGCAGGAACCGGCGTATGGGTGGTGAAGATGGTGAGTCCGCGGATTTTTTCAAAGGCCTCATGCACGGGTACGCCCTCTTCCACATGTTCACGTGCAAGTTCGAGGAGAGCAAACGCAGAGTGCCCCTCATTCAGATGGATTCCTGAAAAGTTGATTCCAAGCATTCTGAGGACATGGCGGCCACCAATGCCAAGGACAATCTGCTGTAAGAGCCGCATCTCCCGATCACCGGTATAGAGGTGTGAGGAGATACTTCGTCTCTTTGGATCATTCTTTGGTATATCGGTGTCAAGAAGATAGAGCGGAACCCTCCCAACATCGACCCTCCATACAGCAACATAGATCGCCGGATCGATGTCAGGGACCTTTATAATCAGGTGTCTCCCGTGTTCATCCCGTACCCGTTTGATCGGCGTGAGATCGCGGTTTAAGGGGAGAGTGATCTCCTCCTGCCATCCATCAACACGGATATGCTGATGGAGGTATCCCTGTGAGTACATAAACCCAATCCCGACAACCGGCACATTCAGGTCAGAACACTCCTTCAGGTGATCGCCTGCAAGAAAGCCAAGGCCACCTGCATAAAAGGGAAGCGAATGGTGAAGGCCGTACTCCGCCGAGAAATACGCGATATTGAACGGGCCTTTCTGGTAATGTTCCCCGAACCAGCCCTGCCTCTGCCGCATATAGGATCCAAGCCTCGCCATAATGATGTCATATTCACGGAGATACCGGGGATTTTTACTTGCAGCTTCAAGATACCGGTATGGAATCTCCCTGAGCATCCGGACGGGATTATGCACGCTCTCACGCCATGCCTCACGGTTCAGCTGTTTAAAGAGCATCCTGGCCTCGGGGTGCCAGCTCCACCAGAGGTTATAGGCAAGTTCGCCCAGCCCGGAGATTCGATCCGGAAGAGTGAAGAGCCGCTCACCTGTCAATTCACCATGGATCATCAGCCATCTATTGATCGATTCAGGTACTTATGTGATTGTACAGATCCTCTCATTCCAGACGTCCATATGTTTCAGTATACTGGCGCAGGCGTATGGCGGCCTCTTCAGCAGGCCAGTCCTTATGAAGACGCCAGAGCCAGTTCCCTTTTTCAGTTCCGGGACGGTTCATGCGTGCCTCTGATCCAAGGTTCAGGAGATCCTGGATGGGAATGATCGCATACCTTGCAACCGAAGAGAATGCAAGCCTGATGAAGAGATCTGACACCTCATCTTTTTCAATTATCCTGCCTGCATACCGGTTGAGGAATGAACGCTCAGCTGTGGTTGCATCATCTACAAACCAGCCTTTCACCGGGGGATTATCATGGGTGCCGGTATAGGCAACCGCATTCTCAGGATGGTTAAAAGGGAGATGGGGATTGTCAGTGTCCCCGCCAAAAGCAAACTGGAGAACCCGCATCCCCGGGATCTTCGCCCTCTCCATCAGTGTGCGGACCGGTTGATCGATCAGCCCGAGGTCCTCGGCAATAAGAGTATCAGCCCCATATCTCTTCCTGATGGCATCAATGAGCGCATCTCCCGGGGCGGGGAGCCAGCGTCCCTTTACAGCAGTCCGGTGCTCATCCGGTATTGCCCAGTATGCCGAGAGCCCCCGGAAGTGATCGATTCGCACCAGATCGTAGAGGGAGAGCGCCCGCCCAATCCTTGAGAGCCACCAGGAGAATCCCTCCTGCTGGTGCTCTTCCCAGCGGTAGAGGGGATTGCCCCATCGTTGCCCGGTTCTGCTGAAATAATCGGGAGGAACACCAGCAACATCGATCGGTGTGCCATCGGCATCCAGGCAGAAGAGGTTCGGATGCGCCCATACATCCGCACTGTCATGGGTCGGGTAGATGGGCATATCTCCGATGATCCGAATCCCACCTGCCCGGGCATGGGATCGGAGCGCCTCCCATTGCTTTTCAAACAGCCACTGGATCACCTCGATCTCACGGATTGTATCCACGTACCGCTCTTCTGCCTCCCCAAGTGTCAGTCTGTCCCTGATACGGTAAGGGCGATCCCACAGTGTCCAGGGCAGACCATTGTGGCGTTCTTTCAGGATGCAGAATATGGCATAATCAGGAAGCCATTCCCTGTTTCTGGCGGAAAATTCGTCTACTTCCTCCCGAAAACCTTCTCTCAAAACCCGTTCCACTACACGGCCAAAGAGGAGTTTCCGAACTTCTTCTGCTTCAGAATAGCGTACCTGATCAATTGGCAGTTCAGCCTGCCTGCATTCCTCCCGGGTCAGGAGGCCGGACTCCGCAAGTGCAGCCGGGCTGATCAGGAGCGGGTTTCCTGCAAAAGAGGAGTTTGCATAGTACGGCGAACCATCGGGACCAACCGGGTGGAGGGGAAGAACCTGCCAGATTCCCTGGCGGGCGCTCCTGAGGAGATCGATAAAGCCGGTCGCAGCAGGGCCGAAGTCACCGATCCCATGTGATGAAGGGAGAGCGGATACCGGAAGGAGAACCCCTCCCATACGGCGGGAGTTCATATCTTCACCCCAAGGAACCGCCCGATCTCCTCTATCTGTTCGGGAAGCGAATGGAACCGGCGATCTACCGGTTTTCCATTCCTTACCGGCATGTATGCATCCCTCAATTGAATAAATGCGTTCTGAGCCTCCCAGAGAGACGGGCAGAGGGAGAGGGCAGTTATGATATTCAGAATCCCGAGTATCGATGCCATAATGGAGGCATCTCCGGGACTGCCCAGGAGATCCTGAAGAAGATTGCAGAGGCGGGATCCAGCTACCATCGATATCTTCTCCTTTTCAGGAGGTATTGCAAAACGGAGCATGGCATCGGAAATACGGGACATCTCCACGGGATCGGGGTATTCACTCTCAAGGACTGCGATAAGGTCGCGGTTTAGAATATGCCCTACCGGAACTGCTATTGCGGCTGGTATTGGCATCTCCAGCATATGCATCGACTCCATCAGTGGAAGATACCGGCTGTAGATATCCTGAAATGAACCTTCAATCCTCCCGATACTGGTTTTTAAGATCAGACTCACAATTGTGCGGGCTTCATCACGGAGAAGATCTGTCCCCCGGATGCACCCCTCGCCAAACCAGCGCGTGAGCTCATCATAGAATGAAGATGCCGGATCACGCCACGCAGCACATACCGCATCGCGGATCTCGCAGAATGATTTCCCGCCCGCATATGGCGCAACACCGGCAAGAAGATTCGGGCCGCCGGGATAGGCTGCCGCATAGATGAATTCCTTTGATTCACATGTCAGGAGTGACTGGATCCTGGCAACCCCGACAGCAATCCTCCGCCGATCTTCCTGTTCCTGGCATTCATCAAACCTGGTCACCCTGTAGATTGCGTGCATGCTTGTATCAGGATAGGGACAGAAGAGCGAGGTGAGTGCAAAGTGTCCGCATACCTTTCTCAGATCCGTAACATGCGGAAGAACACGGTTTTGCCATACCGAGGCGCCGTCAGAAAATCCGGTGGTATTTGATTTCGCTTCAGCAAGGATCTTCAGGAGATCATCTTTGGAATCGTCACCACCTGTTGAACGATAGAGCTGAAGTGCCCGTGCCGCATACCACATCACCTGTATCGCCTCTATTCCCGCGATATCATCAAAGAACCAACCGCAGCTGGTATACATCAGCATCAGGTTTCGTTGCATCTCAAGGAGTTCGAGCACAAGAACCTGTTCTTCACCATCCAGGGAGCGTGAAGTGTGTTTTTCAAGGAACGCCCCCCGCATCTTCCGGCTCCGGTCATTGATGACACTGATGTATTCATTCCTCGCCGCCCATGGATCCAGGAGGAGCGGGGATGCAACATTCTCATAATGGATGGAGGCACGGTCGCGGAGGAGATCAAATGCACGGCGAAGATACATTCTCCAGTCAAGCGACCAGCCGGGATGGGCGCCTGTTGAACAGGTGCATCCGCCCTTCCAGCGGGCAAGTGAGTGAGGGCAGCTCCAGGCAGTATCCTCCCTGATCTCTATCTCATGTTGAGGGGGATGAGTGGAGAGATACTCGCCATATATTGTTGGAATGATGCCCTCTTCTCCGAGCCGTGAGAGACAGTATGCAAGTGCCATCTCACCGAAATGAAAGTGATGCCCATAGGTTTCTCCGTCTATTGCAAAGTGTACGAGCTGATCCTCCTCCCTTCCGTCAAATGCCCCGGCTAGACGTGCCGAAAGCCTGTATCCGTCCACAAGAAGGTTGCCAAATGCTACCTCATGGGCAATTCCGACATCATTGAGAAAAACAGCAATCTCCTGCCCTTCTCCCAGATCCACCCGGTACGGCACCTTCGGATCGATCCATCCATCGGAAAGAGAGCTCCAGGTGCCGTTCTGTCCTCTCACCCTGGCCACCTGGTGGGGCTCCAGGAGCACGTACCGGATGCCTTCAGCTGCCATGATACGAAGCGTCTCCATATCGACCGCCATTTCAGGGAGCCACATGCCTTCAGGCTCCCTCCCGAACCGGTCAAGGAAGTCCTCTACACCCCAGCGGACCTGGGTTTCTTTATCGCGCTTGTTTGCAAGCGGCATGATCATGTGGTTGTAGCACTGGGCGATCGCAGGGCCATGCCCCCTGAAACGATTCGATCCGATATGGTCGGCTTCGATGAGTGCAAGATAGGTATTCGGGTGATTATCCTCAAGCCATGAAAGGAGCGTCGGACCCGCATTAAAACTCATCATCGAATAATTATTCACGATTCTCGTGATCAGGCCATCTTCATCGAGGATCCTGGCAGCGGAGTTTGGCGCATAGCATTCGGCGGTGATCCGCTCGTTCCAGTCATGGAACGGATATGCCGAATCCTGCACCTCTATCCTCTCAAACCAGGGGTTTTCTCGCGGGGGCTGGTAGAAATGACCATGAATACAGGCAAAGCGGCTCATGATTCACCTCTCTCTGGCCTGAGGATGACGGCTCCAAGCGGCGGGAGTGTCAGGGAGAGGGAAGAGGGGAAGCCATGCCATGGATACGTATCTGCCTCCACAGAGCCGTTGTTCCCGCAGTTGCTCCCACCATAGCAGCCGGAATCGGTGTTGATCAGCTCCTCCCATACACCCCCTTCAGGCACGCCGATCCGGTAGCCATGCCGGGGAACAGGTGTAAAATTGCAGATACAGGCAACCGGGGCTTCTGCATCGGCTCTCCTGAGATAGGCAATCACGCTCTGTTCCCAATCGCCGTGATCGATCCATGAGAATCCTTCGCTTCTGTCATCAGCACGATGAAGCGAGGGTTCACTCCTGTAGAGATGGTTGAGATCTGCAACTAATGTGCTGACACCCCTGTGCATGTCACCAGAGAGGAGGTGCCAGTCGAGGCTTGATTCGTGATCCCATTCATTCCACTGGGCAAATTCATCTCCCATGAAGAGGAGCTTTCTCCCCGGATGGGTGTACATATATCCATAGAGAAGCCGGAGATTAGCAAACTGCTGCCACCAGTCGCCGGGCATCTTTTTAATCAGCGACCCCTTGCCATAGACCACCTCATCATGGGAGAGTGGAAGGAGATAGTTTTCAGTGAATGCATAGATGATCGAGAAGGTCAGATTATCATGATGGTGCCGCCGGTGGATCGGATCCCGCTTCATGTACTGAAGCGTATCATGCATCCATCCCATATTCCATTTCAGGCCAAACCCGAGTCCCCCTGCAAAAGTCGGGCGGGTGACCATCGGCCATGCCGTTGACTCTTCAGCAATCACCTGTACATCTGGAAACTCAGCATAAACGATCTCATTTAGCAATCGCAGGAACCAAATTGCCTCCATATTCTCCTTGCCGCCGTACCTGTTCGGCACCCATTCGCCTGAAGGACGTGCATAGTCAAGGTAGAGCATCGAGGCAACCCCATCCACCCTCAGGCCGTCTGCATGATAGCGATCAAGCCAGAACCGGGCACTGGAGAGGAGGAAGGAACGAACTTCGTTCCGACCATAATTAAAGATACAGCTCTGCCATTCCGGGTGGAACCCCTGTTTCGGGTCGGCGTGTTCATAACAATGCGACCCGTCAAAGAGGGCAAGCGCATGGGAATCCGAGGGGAAATGAGAGGGTACCCAGTCCAGAATCACACCGATTCTGTTCTGGTGAAGGTGATCGATCAGGTACATCAGATCCTCGGGCGAGCCATACCGGGCCGTGGGCGCGAAGTATCCGGTTGTCTGGTAGCCCCACGATCCATAGAACGGGTGTTCCATTAATGGAAGGAACTCGACATGGGTAAACCCCATCTCATGGATATAATCAGAGAGGAGTGGAGCCATCTCCCGGTACCCGAGCATCCTCCCGCCATCTTCGGGGACACGCCGCCACGATCCGATATGGAGTTCATAGATCGAGAGTGGGGCATCAAGAGCATTTATGGAGATGCGCTCCTCCATCCATGCCCGGTCCCCCCAGTCATAGGAGAGGGAGGTGATCCTGGAGGCAGTCTTTGGAGGCTCTTCCCACTGGAACGCGAAAGGATCGCCTTTGAAGAGTATCTTCCCGGATGATGTTTCTATTGCATACTTGTAGATCGAGCCGATCTCAATCTCATCAACTGACCCCTCCCAAACCCCAGAGCTGTCCCACCGAGGGCAGAGGGGATCAATTCCGGGCGTCCAGTTATTCTGATCCGTTACAACAGAGACGCTCCGGGCTTCGGGAGCCCAGACTGCGAAGTGCACCCCGTCCCGTGAGGAATGCGATCCCAGGCACTCATAGATGCGGGCGTGTGATCCCTCCTTAAAGAGGTAGATATCATAATCGGTCAGGTTTCTCCCATCCATGACCATAGTCCCCCAGGATCAGCATAGTGGAGGCTTAAGCACCTTCACATACACATGGTTGAGCTTCTCTGTCACCCTCTTCCAGTTAAACTGATCCATCACCTTCTGCCTGCCTGCAATCCCCATTGAGATGAGGAAATCCGGATTGTTGAGCGAGTAGCAGATCGCCCATGCAATCGGATCAGGTGCCGGGGGTACCTTAATCCCGTCGACAAGGTTCTCGATGTTCATCGAGAGGCCGCCCACATCAGACGCAACCACTCCCTTGCCGGCACTCCATGCTTCGGTGAGCACGAGGCCGAAAGGTTCGTTTCTGCTCGGGATACAGATAAGGTCAGCCGCATTCAGGAGTTCGAGATGTTCGGGATCAGAGACATAGCCGGTAAATTGTACCGGAAGGCCACGGGATCGTTCCTGGAGGCCAGGCAGCATATCACCTTTGCCTGCGAAGATGAACCTGACATCCTCCCTTTTGGCAAGCACGTGCGGGATTGCATCAAGCAGTATATCCGGGCCTTTCTGCCATCCGATACGGCCGACAAAGAGGACGAGCGGGGCGAGTTTATGGATCCCATATCGTTGCTTGATGAGCCCGGGGACAACATCCAGCATGTAGAGAGACGGATCTGTTCCATTCGGGATGATGGATATCTTCCAATCAGGAACATCATAGAGCCACATAAGCTCCACTTTCATCACCTTTGAGACAGTTATGATCTCACGGGCAAGGGAGGCCATCGATTGTTCGATCCCGGATATCTCGATGAATTCTTTCCATCCACCAAAAGAGCCCCCGTTTCTTCCATACTCTGTTGAATGGAACGTGAGAACAGTTACCCGGTCCTGGAACTGCCGGAGTGTCTGGTAAAAATGCCAGTCATGGAAATGGAGCAGGTCAAAGGGAGGGTCGTCAAACTCGAGGAACCGGTCGATTGCCTCTTCGCTCATCTCCCTGCAATGGGAGAGAATATCGATCTGGTGTGGGGAGAGTGAGTGGAAGTGTACGCCATTCCTTGTAAAATCCTCTTTACCTCTCGTAAAGTAGTGAATCTCATGTGTTTTCGCCAGCTCTTCGGCAAGATATGTTGCGGCCGGGGCGAGCCCGCCAACCTTCTCCGTATAGACGGATTCCCAGGCAAAGAAAGCTATTTTAAGCGATTCCATAGAAAACGAACCCTCTCTATAACTGCTTTCTGTATATCCTCACGAGTCGTCAGGGGATGGATCGCGTCGGCAAGCTTTTCGTCATGGATCACATCCCGTACCCAGTGTTCAAAATCCAGGCGTTCGCAATGGTGGAGGATGCATTCATCAGTTGCCACATTGAGAAGTTTGACAAACTCTTCCAGTGAATGGGCAGAGAAGCCCTCCCTGTGATATGGGCTGCAGAAGTGGAATGCCTGATTTGGGGGAATGCAACGGAGAATGCGGGCAGCGGTCTTTGCCCTGACAAAACCGATCTGATCCTCTTCAAATTTGCAAAGAGCCGCGATATAATCAGAAAAGTACCGGTATGCATCCGCCTGTGTCCGGTAGTCTGTCAGCATCCCGCATGATCCTGATGTTGTTGCCATCTGCGAGAAGTGATCACGTGCCTGGAAACGACGGAGGGTCGTTCTGTCTGGAACCCATTGTCCCGCAGCCTTGAGAGCCTCAAGAGTCGTGCATTGCATCATATTGACCGGCCATGCAACCGATGCGCTCTCGATCAGTTCATCCGGGATCTGATCCGGTGAAGTGGCCTGTGCAACCGCCTCAGAAGGCAGGATACTGCGTACGCCAGTATCATGGAATGCTGCGGGCAATCCTTCAAGAAATGCGAATATACCTGTTTCTGGCTGGAAGCGGCCGCCAAAAACCTCCATATCAACCATGATATGGGCGATACCCCCCCTGATTGCAGAGAGCCAGCCTGCATAAGTACAAGGAGAGAGGGGATGATGTATCCAGTCCACCTCTCCGTACCGAAGGGCGATATCATCCGAAAGTTCGCAGTGCCTGATTAAAACAGGCATCCCACCAGCCTGATAACTCTTCAGGGGATTTATAAAAGGAGTGTTTTTCCCAAACACATCGGTATAGACAGCCGGGATGCCCATGTTCATTGCTGCTGTGATCACCGTCCAGTTGAATATCGAATCAGTTGCAACCAGTATCGCCGGCCTTCGTCCGGAAAAGTCCTCCATCGCTCTTTGGTGCATCTCAACCTGGTGTTGATACTCCTCAACCTCCCCGAAGAGAGCCACTACAGAGCAATAGTACGATTCGGTCAGGAGTTCTGCCTGCCTGTGGCTGGCGGCATCCCGGAGCAGATCGCAGAGATCCGGCTCAGATCCCTCAAGGTATTCAAGGAGGACACCAGACAACAGCAGGCCGCATCTGAAGCCTTCATCCATCATCCGGATCAGGCATTCTGTTGCCGGGATATAACAGGAACGCGAAAGGTGCCGGATCCGTCTCTCTTCATCAGGGGAAGGGAATGAAGAAGGACCTTGTTCACCTGTCTTCACCCCCAAAATATAAAGGGAATCCACCCGCTGCTGATGGCGAAGAACAAAGCTCATGCAGACCTGTGGAACACCAGATACCTCACCGGGCATGAGGAGGGATAAGGAGTGTTTAGTATATATAATATTTTATCATATAAATCTCGCAAACAACTCCTTCAGATACGCTATTGAAGGCAGGATCATATCCGGTTGAACTCCCGACTCCCGGGCAGCCACAGGCGAATACTTGCCGGTTTTTACCAGCACGCCAACAAGCCCTGCGTTCTGTGCACCACCCACATCTGTTCTTATATCGTCCCCAATCATCGCAGTCTTCCCAGGCTCTACACCATTCATCGCAGATGCAGAGAGAAAGGCTTCAGGCGAGGGCTTGCCCATCACCGTTGCGGTTCTGCCTGTGGCGTATTCAAGTGCCGCGACAAACGGCCCGGCAGCGAGCGTGAGGCCATCTTCGGCCATCCAGTACCGATCCCGCTCAAGGGCGATGAAGAGGGCACCATCGTTGATCTCGCGGAACGCCTCATTGAGCACGCTGAAGGTAAATCCCAGACCCGCATCACCGACGATCACGGCATCGGGATCTGTGTGGGTATCGGCAATTCCGGCATCAAGAAATTCGGATCTGGCAGCATCGGTCATCAGGAGGCGGCAGGCGCTGATACCTTTCTCTTCAAGAAGCCGGAGTGCAGAAACGACCGGGGTTGCGATCTGATCGGGAGAGATGGAGAAGCCGGCCTTATTGAGCCGCTCCGCAATCTGCCGCCTGCTCCGCTGGGTCGAGTTTGAAACGAACCGATAGGGGATTCCCTGATCTTCAATCCACCGGATCGCTTCGGGTGCGCCCTGGATCGGCACTCCGCCTACTGCCAGCACCCCGTCAATATCTATGAGAAGTGCCTGTATCTGCATAAAATACCCCCCCTGTGCCAGCCTCTTCGCGGAGCGAGATGAGAAACGCCATGAAGATACTCGTTCCTCTTCTGCAATAAGCCGTTTGAAGTTCACTTTCACGCCCCGCTCAAGGGATTTATCTGAGATCACCCGGATGAGTACATATGGGACGATCTGCGGGTGCCTTTGTGGATGCTGGTACATTCTGGCGGCAGAGGATCAGTGCAGCACCCGGCTATTCCGTCATCGATCATGACAACCGGTTCCGGGCACATATCGCACGATCCCCGGTCTTCGCATCTGCATACCAGAGATGTATGGCTGATCGCGATGCACTCCTCCGGAACTATGCGGGATCTGACCTTGCTGATATCTGCAAGGGAACCGAGATTGAGACGGATGAGGGGATCTGCCTCAGGATCACCGAAGAGCATGACCATCAGCAGTTCCCGCTTCAGCCGGCAGAAGCAGAACGCCGCCTGATCAGAAGGCTCAGGCTTATACCCGGTATCGGGCCTGCCACCGAGCGGCTGCTTATCAGGAAGGGGTGCAGGACAATCCATGATCTCCGCCATATCAGGCGGTTCCAAAAAGATGCTGAAAATGTGCTTCGGATCATCGAAGAGGGCGACTTTGGAGCAGTTGTGGCGTTAATTGCAGAACGATTCGGCCGGACACATCCTGATATCATCATGGCATCCGCCTTCTCGCCGGATGAGCGGTTCTGTTTTCTGGATATCGAGACGCTCGGGGTATTCTCCCGCCCGGTCTTTCTGATCGGATCGGCTGAGCTCAGGGGCGGCCGGATCTCCTTCCATCAGTTCCTCGCCCGCGATATCGACGAGGAGCTCCCCGCACTCCTTGCCTGGAGAGCGTCAGTGCCACAGGATGCAACAGTCATCAGCTATAATGGAAGATCCTTTGATCTCCCGTACCTGGCAGACCGGTTCGCCTATTATGGTATAGAACATGAAATTGCCAGGGACCAGATCGATCTCCTCCATATCACCCGGAGGATGCACAGGAGTACGCTTTCCGACTGCCGCCTCGGCACAGTCGAAGAAGAGCTGCTCGGAATAGAGAGGGGATCAGATCTTCCGGGGGCGCTTGTTCCCGAATTCTACGATATCTACCGGAGGACAAAGAATCCGGGCCCCCTTCTCCCGGTGCTGAAACATAACCGGCAGGATGTCCTCTCGCTCATCGAACTCCTCCGATTCTACCGGGAGATGGCAGGGTGAGTACATCCCCGCTCCTCAGATCCTTTCAGGAACGGTACGGGTACCCGGATGATGCACTCTTCATCAAAACGCTGCCGGGACGGGAGGCGCAGTATGCGGAGGTGCCAAATCGGCTTCACCCCCGCCTGAAAGAGTATCTCGCCAAATCGGGGATTAAACCCTATATCCACCAGGCCCTGGCATATGAAGCCCTCGCTGATGGTGAGGATATCATCCTTGCAACCCCGACTGCGTCAGGAAAGACCCTCGCCTTTGCCCTCCCGATCATCGATCGCCTCCTCACCGATTCCGATGCCCGTGCCCTGCTGCTCTACCCCACAAAGGCGCTTGCCCGTGATCAGCTCAGGGCGTTTCAGGAGATCGATGCTGCGATCGGAGGGGGTATGCGGCCCGCTGTCTATGATGGCGACACTCCCCGCGATGCCCGCCCCGGCATCAGGGCACAGTCGCGGATCATAATCTCGAATATGCATGAGATACACCATATCCTCCCCTGGCGGCGGCAGTGGGCAGATTTCTTCGCCGGGCTCTCCTTCATCGTGATCGATGAGGCGCACCGGTACCGGGGGGTCTTCGGCTCGCATATCGCCCTTCTGATCCGGCGTCTTCTGCGTGTCCTCGCATTCTATGATGCAAATCCTGCATTCATTATGGCAACGGCCACGCTCGGCAATCCCGGGGAGTTTGGTGAGCAGCTCACCGGCAGAGCATGCCGCCTCATAAGTGAGGACGGGTCTCCGCAGAATGAGCGTAGAATCGTCTTCTATAACCCCTATGCCCGCGACCCGACGGCATCTCTCGTCTCCGAAACAACCGATCTCTTCTCCGCTTCAATACGCGAGGGATACCAGACGATCTGCTTCTCATCGTCCCGGCGGCTTGCCGAGGTGATTGCGCTCAGGGCCCGCGAGGAATTTCCAGCCGGACAAGCTCAGGAGACAACGATTTGTGCCTACCGTGCCGGGTATCTCGCAGATGAACGCCGGGAGATCGAGTCAGCAGTAAAGGAGGGAAGTATCCGGGGCATCGTATCGACAAATGCACTCGAGCTGGGGGTGGATATCGGCACCCTCGACTCGGTGGTGATGGCAGGGTATCCCGGCACCACCCTCTCCTTCTGGCAGCAGGCAGGGCGTGCCGGAAGGAGCGGAAGAGAGAGTATCGTCGCGATGGTAGCCCGGTACGATCCGATCGACCAGTACTACATGCACCACCCGGACCGGTTCTTTGAGACTGCATACGAGCATGCGGCAATCGACTGCAGAAACCCGATCGCCCTCTCGGGGCATCTCCTCTGTGCGGCAGCCGAGGTGCCGATACGCGATTCTGACTGCCGGTATTTCGGAGCAGAGATGAACGACTATCTTGCAACCCTCATGGAACAGGAGATCCTGGCAAAAACGAAGCGGGGGATCGTCTATGCCGGCTCCTCCCGTGCATCCGAACTTGTCTCCCTCTCGGGATCGGCATCAGGTGGATACCGGATCACCCATAACGGGTATCTTATCGAAACGATGGATGATTCACAGGCATATCGCGAGGCATATCCGGGTGCGATCATCCTCCACCAGGGGGAGAGCTACATCGTGCGGTCGGTGAACCGCGAGGATCGCCAGATCCGGGTTGAGGCAGCCGATGTCGATTACCATACCCGTCCTCTGATGAGAAAGAGTGTCGAGGTCGGCACGATTGAAAGGAGCGTCTCCCACGGAGGCTTCACCATCTCATCTGCCGGGGTGACCGTCACCGAAGAGCTCTATGGCTTTCGTATTGTCAGGTATGACCGGGTGATCGGATCTGCCGAGGTTGATGCCCCGCCCCTCTCCTTCCCGACACAGGGGCTTCTGATCGCAATTGATGAGAATATGTTAGCAGATGGAGGAATCGGTGATCCGGATGGCGCCCTCCATGCCGCCGAACATGCCCTGATCGCGGCAATGCCGGGTGTTGTCATCTGTGATCGGTATGATATCGGCGGTATCTCAACTGCCTGCCATCCGGCAACAGGCACTCCTGCGATCATCATCTATGACGGCTATATCGGGGGAGCAGGGCTCTCTCAGAAGGCATATGATCTGGTTTTCCGGGTCGCCTCGCTTGCAGAAGCGATTATCAGCGAGTGCCGGTGTGCCGACGGCTGCCCTGCCTGCATCTTCTCGCCAAAATGCGGCAATGATAACCAGCCGCTCGACAAGGCAGGTGCACGGGTGCTGCTCGGTTCTCTTTGTGAGAGGATGAAAGGGGCAGAACCGGTGCCTTCATAATCCATAAATGTAAATTGTTTTTAACATTCTGGTGTACCATGCATGCGATCAGGGCAGAGAACCTCTCGAAATCCTTTGACGGGCGGATGGTGCTCGATAATGTATCATTCTCCGTTGAGAAAGGCGAGATCTTCGGGTACCTCGGCCCAAACGGGGCAGGAAAGACAACGACGATCAATCTCCTCCTCGGACTCCTCACTCCTGATGGCGGGACTGCCACGGTGAATGGCGCCAATCTCGGTTCAGATGACGAGGCACGGCGGCGAATCGGGGTGCTCTTTGAGAATAACGGCTTTTCTGAGCGGCAGACTGCATACGAGAACCTCAGGTACTATGCCCTGCTCTATGGGATGGATGATCCGGATCACAGGGTAGATGAGCTGCTCGGGATGATCGGCCTGAATGACCGTGCATATGATCCCGTCGGTACATTCTCAACCGGCATGAAACGGAAGCTCGGGATCGCACGTGCGATCCTCCACAAGCCAGAGGTCCTCTTCCTTGATGAGCCGTCATCCGGCCTCGACCCCGATGCCCAGCGGATGGTCCGTGACCTGATCCTCTCCCTCTCTGCATCCGGGGCAATGACCGTCTTCATCAACTCGCACCATCTCGATGAGGTGCAGCGGATCTGCACACGTGTGGCAATCCTTGCCAGAGGACAGATCCGGGCAGAGGATTCTGTTGCCCGGCTCACTGCCTCCGGAAACGAATCATCGATCTGGATCGCCTTTGAGGGAGGAGAGGTATCAGAAGATATGCTTCTGGCAGTTCATGCCCTCCCGATGGTAGAGAGAGTGGAGCGGGAGGGAGAGGGAATCATCTGCACCCTGACAGGCAATGGAAGTGCCGCCGATCTCATCTCAACCCTCGTGGAGGCAGGATTTCGGATCGATGAGGCAAAGAAGCGATCCGCAAACCTTGAGGAGATCTATCTCAGGTATGTCCATTCGGGGGAGGAGGCGTCATGAACGAACTGCGTACGATCGCACGGAAGGAATTTCTCCAGGCGATCACCAACAAGGGGGTCCTGCTTGCCGCGTTCATCTTTGCGATCTGGTTCCCGGTATTCACCACCCTCGGCATCATGGCAGGCATATCCGGCGATCCAGGAACGGCTCTTGCAGGCCATCTTGCAAGCCTCTCGGTGGTGCTTGCGATCTTCATGGGATACCTCTTCTCTGCAGATGCCTTCTTCCGGGAGAAGAAGGACGGAACGATCCTGACCCTCCTCTGTGCCCCCGTCTCACTCCGGCAGATCTGGGAGGGGAAAGTCCTCGGCGTCGCAACAGCTGCATATGGGATGACGCTCCTCTCTGTCCTGATCACCGTGGCAGTCGCCTTCGCCTTCTCACCAGTCGGGATAACCCTCCCCTGGCTTCTGCTGGTGCATCTGGCAATTATCCTCCCGATCTATGCCGCCGCATCCGCAGGTATCATCGGAGCCGCACAGCTCTACCTGGGGATGCGGGAGAACCAGTTCCTCGGGATGGGCTTTGTCTTCCTCTTCATCTTCCTCATCTTTTCACTCCAGACACTCATCTCCCCTGAAGGCGGGATTACGATCCAGACCGAACTCTTCTTTTTCGTTCTCGGGCTCGTGCTGCTTCTGCTTGGAAGGAGATGGGCAGGACGGCTCTCAAAAGAGCGTATTGTCAGGACAATAGCGTGATTTAAAAAAGAAATGGGGATTTGCCTCTGGAAAGTAAGGATCTGCGAAGAGATCTCTTACTCTTCCCGCACCCTGCTCTCCACCGTCATGAAGATCGGGCCACGGAGATCGATCTTCTTCCGGTTATCGGTGACAAAGCGCATCGCATGATCGGCGATTTTGATATTCACATCTGATGGGAGTTTTGCCATCTTCACCTGCACGGTTGTCCCTTCCCCGCACCGTGCCGCCTCCTCGATCCGGGCGGCTGCGAGAAGGGCGACGGTATCGATGAACCTGATGCCGGTTTCGATGCCGTTTGCCCTGATATTCGCAAACTTCTCGGTATCGGGCACCCCGAGGATTGCACTCTCATGGATGAAGACCTCGTTTCCGCAGGCAGGCCCAAGGAGCTTTGAGTTCTCTTCCGGCTCAATGACAGTGACATCGAGTGCAGTTCCTGCGATCTCGCCTGACCAGACGGGGAACGAGCAGGGGGATGGCACTGCCGCATGTTCTGTGGCAACCGCTGCGATTGCCTGTGCAAGGACGCGGCCTGCCTCTGTTGACGGCTCTTCGCGGACAGAGACCGCCCGTGCGAGATCCCGATCGGTGAGAGTCGGTGGATAGAACTGGCCGAAGCTGAGCTTCCTGACATCATCTGCCTGGTGGAGGATCATCGCAAGCCGCTCGACGCCAAGGCCGAGGTTCATCACCGGGATACCAACTCCGTACTCCCCAAGTGCGGATGGCGAGTAGATCCCAAAGGTTGCCACCTCCACCCAGTCATGCACCGGGTGGCGTGCATACACCTCTGTCTGGGTACCGGGCATGTAGTACTTCGACCGCTTCTCATCAGGCCGAAACTCAAAGTCGGTGAATCCGAAGGCAGAAAGGAGACCTTCTGCAACTGCCATCCCCTCATCAAGGGTGACATCCTCGCCTGCGACGATACAGGATGCCGAATGGTAGCTCATCAGCCGGGTTGCCCCCTCCTCCTGCTCGCGCCGGAAACACCGGTCGATCGAGAACATCCGGATCGGGTGGGGGTTCCTCATCCAGCATTCGCCAAGGGACATGAACCAGCCTGAGGTCATGTGGGATCTGAGGGTGGATCGGGATGACTCGGGTGCGAGTTCCCGGAACTCGGGGAAGACGGAATCGAGGATATGCACCACAGTCGCATCATCGATGTCAAGCACCACCGAGAGTTCATGGGTGAGATCGTCGCCATCAAAGTCACCCTTCTTATACCGATGCAGGCAGGTGCGGAGCGCCTCTTCTTTCTCAGAATCAAAGGGTTTGCCGGTGATCGCCTCGATCCCCTCGATCTGTTTCCGTGCGATCCCGACATTTGGCCGCGGCAGGCCGCCGAGATAGAAGACACGATCCAGAACCGCCATCGCCTCGGGACCGAACTGCCGGTACACCTCCTGTTCCTCGACGATCACCGGGTTCATCGCCTCATCAAAGCCCATTGAAAGATATGCCTGCCTGAGCTTCTGGATGGTATCAAAGACCGGGTGCGGCCGGGCGCGCCGGTACATATACCGCGGGTACTGCCGTGATACCGGCGGTGTGGAGAGCACCTTCGGCCCGTCATGCCATGCCCCTTCAAAATCCTCTTTCGAGCGTTTCCTGAACTCTTCTGCATCAAACTTCATAGATCCTCCTCAAGGCAGACAACCCGTGATACCGGACTCTCGTCCCTGATCCGGTACCCTGCTGATTCCGCTATCTTCTCCGCAAAGGAGCGGACATAGGCATGTTCAGGCATCTGATCCATTGATAATCTGCTTCGACTGTATCCAAGATACATATATCCTTTGACCTCGACAAAGTCCGGATGGGCATCAGCAATGATCCGCCCATAAGCCTTGGGCGAATGATCATTCAATCCCTTCACCAGCGTCACCCGTACAGCCGATCTCCGGGATGAAAGCAGTGAGAGGCTCTGGAGCACCTGCTCCCAGTAATCCCCTTTCGGTCGGCAGAGCATCGTATAGGTCTCCTCATCCGGCGCATCCAGCGAGATATAGAGCTGTGTCGGATGGAGCTTCTCCACCACCTCCGGACGGGTCCCGTTTGAGACGACAAAGACGGTATAGCCGTTCTCTTTGAAGAGATCGACAAGGGCCGGGAGCTGTGAATAGCAGGTCGGCTCGCCGGAGAGGGAGATTGCCACCTGGTTCGGGGCTTCGGAAGCCGCCTGCCACCTCTCCGGAGTAACATCCTTATGCGGCTTGTATCCGGCAAGCCCCTTCTTATGGAGTTTTTGGGCCCCCGAGACGATTGTTTCAGGTGTCAGTTCGATCTCGTTCTCAACCTCATGCTCCATCGAACGCCAGCAGAAGAGGCACCGCTGGTTGCAACGGAGTGTCGGGGTCATCTGGATGCACCGGTGGCTCTCGATCCCGTAAAACTGGTGCTTATAACACATATCCCCGCCGCGGAGTGCCCGTTTGCTCCACATGCAGGGCTTTACCGCGGCTGATGATTCCGGAGAGAAGAAGAGGTATCCCTGCTTCCGCAGGGCATCACATGCTTTCGAGCGCATCGATACCAAGGGTCTGCAGGGCTTCCCTGAGGGTGTTCCGTGTTGCATCAACCAGCGCAAGCCGGGCATCCCGGCTCTTCCCTTCGGCTTTTAAGACCGGAACAAACCGGTAGAAGGTATTGAAGAGATCCGCACAATCACGGACATAGGTGGCGAGGAGATGTGGGCGGAGATCCGAGACCACAGAATCGAGCACTGCCGGGAACCGGGCGATCGCTTTTGCGAGCGCTACCTCGTGGGGATCCTCATACTCATAGATCCCGTCAAACTCACCAGCCTTTGCCAGGATCGAGCAGGCCCGTGCATGGGCATACTGGATATAGGGGGCGCTCTGCCGCTCGAAATCAAGTGCCTGCTTCCAGTCAAAGACGGTGCTCTTCTCAGGCGATACCCGGACGATATCATACCGGATTGCGCCAACGGCAACAGATCCCGCGATTGCCTGCCGTTCTTCCTCCGTCAGCTCCGGCCTCCGTTTCGTCACCTCCTCAAATGCCCTTATGGTGACCTCTTCAATCAGCTCGTCTGCGGAGATGAACTTCCCTGCACGGGTGCTCATCGACCCTTCCGGCAGGGAGACAAACTCGAAATGCAGGATTTCAGGTTCACGCTCACCCATCAGCCTGAGTGTCGAGGAGAGCTGGGCTCCGATCAGCTTGTGATCCGCTCCCAGAACATCAATGATCCGGCCAAAGTTGGCATTCTTCCAGACATGGTATGCGAGATCCCGGGCAGCATACACACTGGTACCATCGCCACGCCTGAGGATGTACTTCTTCTCAATCCCGTATGCCGAGAGGTTCACGGAGAAGAGTTCTCCGTCATCCTCTGCCTCATCCATGCGGGAGAGGATATCGAGCACGCGGTGCATATCCCCGATCCTGACAAAGGTGCTCTCCCGGACATACCGGTCATGCACCACATTCAGATCAGCAAGAGTCTTCTTTATTCCGTCGAGACAGGTATCGACCGCATCACGGAAGACCTTTTCAATATCCTTCCCTCCACGCTCGATCTCCTGCATCAGCCGCTCGATCTCACGGTTGATCGACTCATCCTTCTCGATCTCGCGGTTTGCCTGGATATAGACGCGGGCAATGAAGTGATCGCCCTTCTCACCATCATTTCTGGTAATACCAAGTGTCTGAAGACCCCAGACGACAATGGCGATCTGGCGGCCCATATCATTCACGTAATACTGCACTTCAAGCGGATACCCGGCCTTCCGAAACGTCCGTGCAAGCGTGTCACCGATGATGGTGTTCCTGATATGGCCGACATGGAGAGGGCCGTTTGGGTTTGCACTGGTATGCTCGATCATGACCCGTTCAGGCCGTTTTGGAAGTGATCCATACCCGGATTCACGCGCCAGTTGAACTGACTTTCCGACATAGTCACTGCCGAAGGTGAAGTTCAGGTACGGCCCGGTGGCGGCAACCGAGATGCCATCCATCTCCGGGCGGGTTTTCAGCTTCTCCAGAAGATCCTGTGCAATGATCGCTGGTGACTTCTTCTCTTTTTTAGCGCAGGCAAACGCGATCGTGGATGCGATATCCGCATGGTCGCCGCCATCAACAAGGAGAGGGTCTTCCTCACCGGTGCATGCCATCAGCACACGCCCAATCATCTCAACTGTTTCAAGATACATTATAACCCCGTCCGGTACCGCAGGATCGCAGCAATTCCGCCAAACGCATTGTAGAGCATAGCACCTTCCTCAAAATCATCCGAGATGATCTCAACTTTTGTGTTGCTCTGGTCGGCGAGAGTCGTCAGCTCATCGATGATATCTGTTTCTTCCTCAAGGAAGAGGGGGGATGTGCATTTCGGGCAGTTGCCAAAGTCGATAGCAGAAGCCTTCTTCCCCGGCTCGATCTGGATCGTCCGCTCCTCACTATGATTACATGCACCGCACCTGATCAGGAGGCGGAGTTCCCGGAGCCTGGTTGAGAGGAGGAGGATATCGACAGACCCGGCTTCGAGATTCTTCCGGATACTCGCTTCACCATATGCCGCAACCCCGTCGTCTTTGGTGAGCTCCTTGAAGAACTTTGACATGATGTTCTTCTCCTTCATCAGGTCAACACCCTTCAGGGCATCGGCGGCGGCATCGACGAGTTCTGCGAGTCCGCTCTCGTTTGTGTAAGCGACATCAAAGAGGCCGATCATCCGCTTCTTTACCTCGTGGTGGAGATAGTCTCCATCGGCAAACTCCTCTTTCGTGGGGGTCGGCCCGCCGATGAGGAGCCCCTTGAAACGATTGAAGAAATCCTTCTCGGCAAGGAACGTCTCGCTGGCACGCTCTCCGACCTTTTTATAGAATTCATTGATTGCGATCAGCCTGAGACGCTCAAAACGGGCTGCCGACTGGCCGCCTTTCCGCTGTTTGCCCGGAACAGTCGAGGTGGTTCCGTTGATAGGCTCAATCCGGTTGCCACGGAGGAATCCCCAGTAGGATTCGCGTCGATCGAGGACAAGCAGGCCATAGACAAACTTCTCCTCAAGCATCAGCCTGAGTGGTTCCAGCTCGAAGTTTGAGCTGCACCGGTACATATAGGTGCCAAGCGGCTCGGGCGGCTCAACGATTATTGTCTCAAATGTGCTCCTGTCACCTCCGACATTAACGGCACCTGAGAAGACCGCCATCCCATTCGGTGGCGGGGTTTTATAGCCCTTCAGGCGCGAGAGGATCGAAGATAGGGCGCTCTGCACATTCGTCTTCGTCTGCTTGCTCTTGATGTTTGCGCACTGCCCGAACTCATCGCGGAGCTGTGCAGTTACATCGTATATCTGCTTATCTGGAGGAATATAGAGGGAGATCAGCTCGGTTCCGCTCCCCTCCTTCTCCTGAAGCCGCTCGAGCATCTTCTTGAACTCGTACCGTCGGCGTGCCTCATCCTTCTCGGTCTGTACTGTTTCGGCCATGGGGGTATGTCACCATTATAAAATGGGTAATTATTGTTCTTCTGCTCCAATAAAGATGATTATTGGGCATTATCTCTTCTGTCTGCACCTGAAAAGAAGAGCAATCGTCTTAGCATCGATTATCCTCCCATCATGCGCCATAGATTCTGCCTCCTTCCGGGGGAGGCAGACGACATCGATCACCTCATCGTCATCGGGCTTGAAGTTGTCTGCCGGTGAAAGGGTTCGTGCCTCATACAGGTGGATCACCTCATCGGTGAAGCCGGGAGAGGTCATGAGGACACCACGGGGGATGAGTTCATCAGATCGCATCCGCGTCTCCTCGATCATTTCACGCGATGCCGTCTCTTCCGGCAGTTCTCCATCCTCCATCGTCCCTGCTGGCGCTTCATAGATGTAATCGCCAATTGCCGGGCGGAACTGGCGGATCAGGTAACAGTCATCGCCGTCGCATGGCAGCATCGCAACAGCACCGCCGGGGTGGACGATGATCGTCTCCTTTGTCCTGCCGTTTGGAAGATCGACGCTCTTCAGCTCAACAAAGAGGCGCTTTCCCTGGTAGATGATCGTCAAGGGAGCCTCCGGTAAGAGATCGGATCAGATCTGCCAACGGCACGAAACGCCTCCAGCCGATAGTGGCAGGACGAACAGGTGCCGCAGGCAAGGTCATCATTCTGGTAGCATGACCAGGTCTCTTCATAGGGAACAGAGAGATCAAAACCCACCTTCAGGATCTCCGCCTTGTTCATCCCGACAAACGGAGCATTCAGCGCAATCGGCTTCTCAGACATCGTCCCGAGGTTAATGACCGACTGGAATGCCTCAATAAATTCCGGCCTGCAATCGGGGTACCCGATATAGTCTCCTGCCTGCACACCGATGAAGATGGCATCGCCCCCCCTCGCCTCACAGAAACTGGTGGCGATGGCAAGCAGATTCGCATTCCTGAAGGGAACATAGGTATTCGGGCGCTCTTCGGGGGACTCTTCATAGGTTTCAACTTCTATTGCAAAATCCGTGAGGCTGCTTGCCCCAAACGCTTTGAAATAGTCAAGCGAGATCACGACAGGAGGCTCTGCACCAAGCAGATCGGCAATCCTCTGCGCGCATCCGAGTTCCCGTGATTCCGTCCTCTGGCCATAGGTGATATGGAGAGGGAGGATATCATATCCCATATTCTTTGCATAGTAGGCAAGGGTGGCCGAGTCCATCCCGCCTGAAAGGAGACATACTGCTTTCATTTATTGCACCCCGATCTGCTTATGAAGCTGGAGCTGGAGACGGACGGGAAGATCCCATGTCATCAGCACCTCTGCAATTCCTCTGTAATTCGATCCATGGACAGGCGAGATGTAGATCTCACCCCTGATCGGAATAGATCGGATCTGTTCATAAACATAATCGAGATCCGCATCATCCGCCACGACACATTTGACCGAATCTGTAGGCCTGATATCAGCAAGAAGACTGAGATCGCTTCGCTCGCCCGATGACGGGCATTTGACATCCATGCAGATGGAAGCATATGGCTGAACCTGCCTAAAGGGGATCGTCCCATTCGTCTCGATATCGATTGTATACCCTCTGGAAGAGAGTTCTTGTAGAAGAGGAAGAAGCTCATCCTGCCGGAGGAGCGGCTCCCCCCCCGTCACACAGAGATACCGGATCCCGGTCTCTTCTATCCGGCGCAGAATATCGTCTGTAGTGAGATCTTCGCCTTTATGCGGGTCCCGCGCACCCGGGGTATCGCACCACCGGCAGTTGAGGTTGCATCCGGCGAGCCTGAGGAAACAGCAGCGCAGCCCCTGGTTTCTCCCTTCGCCCTGCAGACTCGGAAAGATCTCACAGACCTGCATATTCAGCGTTCAACCTCTGAGTAGCAGCCATCAGACTCCCAGACCCGCACCTTTGAAACCCGGCAGTCAAGCCCCATTGAGCGGCAGGCTTCATCGATCATATCGGCAATCTCAACAGTCAGAAGTTCGCTTGTCGGATCTCCATGCGTGGTGACGACATCCTGGAACTGCGAGAGGCATTCCACCATCGGATCATCAACATTGAGGATCACCTGGTGGTCATAGCATTCGACCAGCTTTTTTATGCAATTATAATCAATCAGGATCTGCGTTCCTGCATCCACATTCCCCTCAAGCCAGACCTCGGTGCGCCACCGGTGGCCATGGAGACGGGCGCATTTCCCGTCATAATTGAGGAGACGGTGGCTTGCATCGAAGTGGACCTCCTTGTATATGCGGACTGACATGTTGTTATCCATTGGAGAAGAGAACGTATAAGGTTATTATTAGAGACCACTCATGAATGTAGGAACGAGTGGCTTGCGGATAGTATAATAAAACACTTCCGCGCAATATGTATTCCAGATTCTGGAGTATCCACCGGATCAAAAACCAGAAAATAGAGGTCTATACATGGGACAGGGAAAATTTGCAGCGAGAAAACTCCAGCGCGACTCAAAAAAGTTCCGCTGGAGCGATTCCAAATATGCACGACGTGCACTTGAACTGAAACTGAAGGCCGACCCTCTGAAGGGATCGCCCCAGGGCCGCGGTATCGTCCTCGAAAAGGTCGGTGTTGAGGCAAAACAGCCAAACTCTGCCATCAGGAAGTGCGTCCGTGTGCAGCTGATCAAAAATGGCCGCCAGGTGACCGCATTTGCAGTCGGCGACGGTGCAATCAACTTCATCGATGAACACGATGAAGTGACGATTGAGGGAATCGGCGGACGTATGGGACGTTCCATGGGAGATATCCCGGGAGTTCGTTTCGTCGTTACCGCTGTGAACAATGTATGTCTCCACGAGCTTGTCATGGGACGCAAGGAGAAGGCGCGCAGGTGATTAGGATGACCGAAGAAGCACAGAGTACACAGAAAGCAGTCCTTCTCTTCAACAAGTGGGACTCATCAGAAGTTGTCATCAATGATCCCGGCCTTGAGCGGTATGTGAGTTTCAAATCAATGGCTGTTCCTCACAGCTGTGGACGACTCACCCAGCAGCAGTTCACCAAATCCTCAATGGCAATCGTCGAGCGGCTGATCAACCGCCTGATGCAGGTCGAGCACAACAGCGGAAAAAAGCAGCTCTGCACAAGGATTGTGATGGATGCATTCGATATCATCCACACAAAGACCAAGCAGAACCCGATCCAGGTTCTCGTCGATGCAGTCGCCAATGCCGGACCCCGTGAAGAGACGGTTCGTCTGAAGTACGGTGGTATCAACGTGCCAAAGTCTGTTGACACCGCACCGATCCGAAGGGTAAACACCGCAATGAAATATATCGCAACCGGTGTCTGGAAGGGAGCCCACAAAAAGAAGCGCTCAGCAGCCCAGGTGCTTGCCGATGAGCTGATCGCCGCATCAAAAGGCGACTCGAAATGTTTCTCTGTCGGTAAGAAGGAAGAAGTCGAGCGGATTGCAAAGTCCGCCCGCTAATCAATACTTTTTTTGGTGAATTATGTCACGCGGCAAAAAGATGGTGGAGAAAGTTTCGGAGCTGATGGACAAGCCCGAATTTATCCGTAACATTGGTATCGTTGCACACATCGACCATGGGAAGACCACATTCTCAGATAATCTCCTCTCCGGAGCAGGGATGATCTCAGAAGAGCTCTCAGGCAGACAGCTCTTCATGGACTCCGATGAGGAAGAGCAGGCTCGAGGAATTACAATCGATGCATCGAACGTCTCGATGGTCCACGAGTACGGCGGGAATGAGTACCTGATCAATATGATCGATACCCCCGGCCACGTCGACTTCGGTGGCGACGTCACACGGGCAATGCGTGCAGTCGATGGTGCCATCGTCCTCGTCGATGCAGTCGAAGGCCCGATGCCCCAGACCGAGACCGTTCTCCGGCAGGCACTGAAAGAGGGTGTCAGGCCGGTACTCTTCATCAACAAGGTCGATCGCCTCATCAACGAGCTGAAGGTCGACCCTCAGGAGATGATGATCCGGCTCGGCCGTGTCATCGACAAGGTCAACAAATTGATCAAAGGGATGAACGAGAAGATGTACACCGAAGGTGGATGGAAGCTCGATGCCCAGATCGGCACCGTTGCCTTTGGATCTGCTCTCTACAACTGGGCAGTCTCAATCCCATACATGCAGAAGAGCGGCGTCTCCTTCAAGGAAGTCATCGACAAGTGCAATGCCGGTGACATGAAAGCGCTTGCCAAGTCAAGCCCGCTTCACGAAGTGATCCTTGATATCGTCGTAAAGCACCTTCCAAACCCAATCGATGCACAGAAACGGCGTATCCCGATCATCTGGCATGGTGACAAGGAATCCGCCGAAGGAAAGGCGATGCTCACCTGCGACCCGAAAGGCGCCGTTGCCATGATGGTCACCGATATATCCTTTGATCCCCATGCAGGTGAGGTCGCAACCGGCCGTCTCTTCTCAGGGAAGCTCAGCCGTGGGATGGAGCTCTTTGTTGTCGGAACAGCTGGAAAGGGCAACCGCCTCCAGCAGGTCGGCATCTTCATGGGCCCAAGCCGTGTTGAGGTCGAACAGATCGTCGGAGGCAATATTGCTGCTGTAACCGGCTTAAAGGATGCAATCGTCGGATCGACTGTCACCTCCAGCAAAGAGATGACACCATTTGAGTCGCTGAAACACTACTCAGAGCCTGTCATGACTGTTGCAGTCGAGGCAAAGAACATGAAGGATCTGCCAAAGCTCGTCGAGGTTCTTCGGCAGGTCGCAAAGGAAGATCCGACGATCCGCGTCAACATCAATGAAGAGACCGGAGAGCACTTAATTGCCGGTATGGGAGAGCTGCACCTTGAAGTCATCTGTGGCCGTATCCGCCGTGACAAGAACGTCGAAATCGTGACGTCTGAACCGATCGTCGTCTACCGTGAGACAGTCACCACAAAGGCAGGGCCTGTCGAAGGAAAGTCGCCAAACCGCCACAACAGGTTCTATATCGAGGTTGAGCCCCTTGACCAGGCTTTTGTTGATGCAATCCAGAACGGCGATGTCTCGATGAACATGAATCAGATCGAGCGGCGTGATGTGCTTGTCGGCCTTGGCATGGATAAGGATGAGGCAAAGAATGTCAAGGATATCTACACCACCAATATCTTCCTCGACATGACAAAGGGTATCCAGTACCTCAACGAGACGATGGAACTGGTCCTTGATGGTCTCCACGAGGCCCTTGATGGCGGCCCGCTCGCAGACGAGCAGGTGCAGAACCTCAAGATCCGGCTGATGGATGTGAAGCTCCACGAGGATGCAATCCACCGTGGCCCTGCACAGGTCATCCCGGCAGTGAGAGCTGCTGTGAAAGCTGCATGCCTGATGGCAAATGACCAGCTCCTCGAGCCTGTCCAGAAGATCCAGATCACCGTCCCGCAGGACCAGATGGGAGCGGCAATCTCCCAGATCCAGGGTCGGCGCGGACAGCTCACCACCACCGATTCGGAGGGTGACCAGATTGTGGTCAACGGCGCTGCGCCGGTTGCAGAGCTCTTCGGGTTCGCAGGCGACCTCAGGTCGGCAACCGAAGGACGTGCAATGTGGAGCACCGAGTTTGCCGGGTTCCAGCTGGTTCCTGCAAGCCTTGTCAATGAAGTTGTTATGGGTATCCGGAAGCGGAAAGGTCTGAAAGAACAGATCCCAACACCTGGCGACTACCTCGCATAAGAGGGATCACCTCCACCCTGTCCTTTTTTTCGTCCTCCTATCACGAGAGCGACCTTTATCTACCTCTTTCACATAGTGAGTGAGTATGCCAATCGACTGGTACGATGAATTTGTTGATCTGAGCCATACCCCCGCAGAGGATGATATCATCTGCCTCTTCTCCTGCACCCCGGCATCCGGGATCAGTATGAAGGAAGCAGCAGGCAGGGTTGCATCTGAAAGCTCAACGGGGACATGGACAACCCTCTATTCTCTCCCGCCGAGGATGAAGGATCTTCAGGCAACCGCCTTTGAGATAGACGGACAGTTCCTGAAGATCGCCTATCCGATCGGTCTCTGGGAAGAGGGGAATGCTGTCCAGCTCTTAAGCGGTATCGCCGGGAATATCTTCGGTATGAAAGCTGTCAACCAGCTCAGGCTGATCGATGCTACTCTGCCAGAGGCATATCTGCGAAACTTCGATGGCCCGCATTTCGGCAATGACGGGATCAGGAAACTGACTGGAATTCAGGGCCGCCCCCTGACCGGAGCAGTGCCAAAACCAAAGATCGGGTTCTCTGCTGCCGAACATGCCGAGATCGGGTTTGAGACATGGATGGGAGGGTTTGATTTTGTCAAGGATGATGAGAACCTCACCTCCACCTCCTTTAACCGGTTCGATGACCGGGTGATCGCACTCACAGAAAAACGCGATAAGGCCGAGCAGATCACTGGCGAGAAGAAGTCGGCGTTCATCAATATCACCGCTGATACCGAGACGATGAAACAGCGGGTAGATCTACTCGCAGCCAACGGATGGAACTATGCGATGATCGATGTGGTCGTCGCCGGGTTTGCCGCTGTCATGACGCTCCGTGACTACTGCTCAGACCTCGGCATTGCAATCCATGCCCACCGGGCGATGCATGCGGCATTTGACCGCGATCCCCGGCATGGGATCACCATGCAGTTCCTTGCGAAGATGATGCGTCTGATCGGCGTTTCGCAGATCCATACCGGAACAGCAGTCGGAAAGCTCGTCGGTACCTCTCAGGAAGCGAAAGTGCTCGCAGATGTCCTGCGGGAGGAGAAGGTGCAGGCAGTTCCCGGGATGGCGCTTGAGCAGAACTGGGGACATATCAAAAGTGCATTCCCGGTCTCTTCAGGCGGCCTTCACCCCGGACTTGTCCCCGATGTCCTTGACATCTATGGAGAAGAACTCGTGCTCCTCGTATCAGGCGGCATTCACGGCCACCCGGACGGCACCCGTGCCGGGGCAGCTGCTACCATGCAGGCGATCGAGGCATGGCAGGACGGCCTCTCACTGGAAGAGAAGGCTCAAAAGGCACCTGAGCTCGCACGAGCCCTTGAGAAATGGGGCGCCTATAAGCCGGTATAGCCAGACAGATTATGCCAGGATCTCTTCTCGGGGGGGATCCGAAACCCTCATCCTTTTTCTCAGTGCCATCCCCTCTGCAATCAGGTAGATGCCGATAAGGAGGGCAATCCCTGCCAGGAGATACATCAGGATCGCGATGATTGCTTCCGGTGCAATGATCGCCATGAACGCAACGGCAAGCGAGAGGATACCAACCGCAAGCCTCAGCCAGAACCCCTCAGGCACGGCTTTTTTCCCCCTTAAAACTCTTTTCAGTGAGATCCAGGCACTTGCAAAGGTCCATATCGCCAGGACAAAAAGGAAGGTTCCTGCAAGTTCATCAGGTTCAGAGAAGAATGTGCTAAGAGCAAGGAGAGCAATCCCAAGCCCGATAACAAAACGCCCAATCGATCGCAGTCGAAATGGCCTGATTACAAACGCAGACCTCAGGAAAGGATAAGAAAGAGCCAGGAAGAGGAGAGGGATGATGAGCCGGGTGAGGCTGTCAAATGTGATGAATGGTTCAGTAAGTATCTGGATGCCAAAGAGGAGCATGAAGATGCCGCAGAAGGCAACGAGCTTCCAGGCCTTTGTCTGCTCCGAGAGCACTTCTGAAGTATCCCGCACAAGAGCTTTTTTTGAATCGATCAGGAGAGCGGATATGGTATCTATCACCATCAGGACGAGCGGCGCATCATCTGCAAGATGCAGAACCGGATGCTCTTTTGGATCATAGCGGTCAAGGTGCACCCGGTATTCGGTGGCAGTCTCATGCAGGTGGTACTGGCCGAACCGGTAGCTTGCAAGGGTTCCGGGGGAGGGGATATTCATGCGGGAGAGAACCCAGTTCTCCGAGAGCGGAGAGGCAACCCCGCTCTTTGGCACCACCACCTCCCAGACACCTTCATGGAGGGGTTCGAGGAGATCTTCAAGCCTCTGCATACATAAAATCTTGTTTTGGGATTATTTGTGCGTATCTATCGAAAAAAGGGAGGAGGATCTAGAAGGTGACTGATGGGATCTCAGTCACCGTTACGCTTGTCGGATCGATCATGAAGAACATGAGCCCGAGGACTGCCAGGATGACAAGGATGAACACCGGCAGGAGCACTGCAATCAATGCCCGGATCGTTGATATCCCATGGTAATCGCGGATACCCATTACCATCAGTATAAAGCCCCAGATACCTGCAAGGAGGCCAATAAAGGGAATCCACCCAATAGCCGCAGAAGGTGTCTCAGCAAGTGCAAAGGCACGCACCGTTGCGGTATAATCGCCTTTGCCGCCGAGGATCTTCGCACAGATATGGATGATGGCACCGGCGATCAACAGTGTTATCGTCCCGATTATGACGAGTGCTATGATAAAGGAAATGATCATAGCGATATCCGCACCTGGTGATAAGGGGATCGGAAGGACAGGGCCGATAAATTGTTCAATGATTGTTGCCAGTACCGAGTAGATGAAGATGACAATCAAAAAGTAGATGATTGAATCTGTGAGCGTCCCGGAACTGCTCTTCCGGATCGTTTCTCCGGGGGATGTGATCATCCCCTTGAATGTCTCAATGAAAGGAAGTGACATATATAAAGAAATGATATGCCCCTATAAATACCCTTTCCATGGTTTGAATGTGTTATGGGGACGAGAAGCCGCGGTACTCCCCAATTCCTACAATATGCTCTTCAAATGATCCTCCCGCATAGACCATCACCCGCACCGGCTCACCCTTCCGGAACCGCCGGAGTGCCTGATCATAGATCTTCCTGACATGCCGGAGGTTCTGTTCGTCGAAGTACAAGGAGATCGCTTCCCAGAAGCCGATCTGCTGCCGGACAAAGTCCAGTTCATAGGAGAGGACCTGGTTAGCGATCGTTGTTGCCTCTTCTTCAGTGATCTCACTGTGATATTCCCCGTGTTCTCCAAGACCAGATATCTGCCGCCATTCCACCACCCCGTTGGCATCAGGTTCCCGGTGAAGCATATAGGGGTAGATGCGGCAGATCGAGAACCGGTTCTCATAGATTTCGCACCGGTTGTCTGCATCCAGAAAGAGACACCGCCCATCCTCATGAACCCTCAGGGCATATCCCGAGACATACAGGATACCATGCTGATCCCCATATTCAAAGTCAGGCGCCGGAATGAGGGCTTCAGGGTGATTATTTCGGATATAGGGGAGATCGCTGTCAAGGAGGAAGACATGGCCGTTATAGGATGCGGTGCAGCATCGCCCGCATCCGTCACAGGAGAATCCGACATCACGGATGATGCTGATCAGCTCATCTTCAGAATACCCAAGAAGTGCTGCTTCATCCTGTTTAAGCGTGATAATGTGGTCCTGTATGCTCATGTTCCTGCTCATAGCAATCGCAGGTTTTATTCATCAGAGAGGAGGAGAGCCCGGATATATGGGTCAAAACGAATGCCCCCGCATGATGGACATTCCAGCTCGCCAACAGTCAGAATTTCAGCAGAGACCGACTCACCATCGATGAGTTCAAGCCCTTCTTCCTCGATTACCCGGTAGAACTGATGAAGTTCAAGATACGGCCGTGCCTTTGGGGGAAGCAGGGAATAGTTATCGATATCGCTCTGCATGGTCGAATGCCTGGCGATCCGTTCGTCAAAGAAGAGAAATACGGTAATTTTGCACTGCTCCTGAATCTGCCTGAGTTCAGAGAGCGGCATCAGCTTTCCGGGGACAATCCCGATGGTCTCGCACTTTTCTCCAGGTGTTCTTCCCGGTATCTCGCGATAGGGTTTCAGGGGCTCTGCACATCCGGAGGACTCGATCATAGGTAATAGTAATTCAGTACCAGAGGAGAATAAAGGATCGCTTCAGTGGGTCAGAAGAGAAAAACCATCAGAAAATAGGCAAAGGCGATTGCTGCCACCAGGAAGATTCCATATCCGGCATTGGTGGACTGCGGAATTGCCTGAGGATATGTATTGATCAGGATTGAGAGCCGGATCTCCTTCTCTCTCCGCCTTTCAGGATTGAATGAGAGGGGTACAGATATCACATATGAAAGGATATCCACTGCCATGACCGGGTTTTTTGAGAGCCATGAAGCCCCGTCCACACACCAGTCAAGAGAACCCGAGATGCTGTTCTGGAGAGAGGGGAGGAGGGTATGGGAGAGATAGAGGACACCCCTGCCTCCGGCACGATAGAGATCCATCATATCGGGGGGAATATAGGTCGGTTTTTGAATCATGCTCCTCACGATCCAGAGGTTCAGCAGCACTGCAGCAAAGATGAGGATCATCTCAAGGATATGCGAGATGCTGAAGATATCATGGGTGACCGGATAAGGGAGGATCGAGAAGAGGATCCAGGGATAGACACCATAGATTACGCAGGCAGATGCGGTCATCACCATTGCAATGAGCATCGGAACCGGAGGGTCACGTGTAATTAGATCAAGCTTCTCCCTGATGAATGCATAGTAGTTCAGTTTCACAAAGGAGAGGAAGGTACCGATCGACCCTATCAGAAGGAGCAACTCAAGGGTTAAAAGACCGCTCTCAGCAGCCGCTCCGACGATCATCTCCTTGCTGACATAGCCATTGAACCCCGGTACACCTGCAATGGCAGCAGATGCTATCAGGGAGACATAGAAAGTGATCGGCATCTGCTTCCCGAGTCCGCCGAGTTCGGAGAGGCGGTGTCTGCCGGTCTGGTAGATGATCGCCCCCACCACCATGAAGAGGAGGGCCTTGTAGAGGATATGGTTGAAGAGATGGGCAATACCCCCGTTCAAGGCGAGTGTGGTGCCGATACCGACAGCAGCGACCATGTACCCGACCTGGCTGATCACATGGTAGGAGAGGAGCATCCGCATATCATCCTGAAGGATCGCAAAGACGAGACCGTAAACGACCATGATCGCTCCCAGGTACATCACCGCCTCGGATCCGGGGAGGGTACGTGCCAGCAGGTACACCGCTGCCTTGGTCGTGAAGATGCAGAGGATGACCGATCCCACAATCGATGCCTTTGAATATGATTCGGGAAGCCAGGCATGGAGCGGGATGATCGCGGCATTCATTCCGATCCCGATAATGAAGAGGAATGCAGCAGTACCAGGGGCGGCGAGGCCGATCTGAAGCGAACCGGTTTCAGCAAACTGAACGGCGATAGCTGCAAGGAGGAAGACCCCTCCGAGGATATGCATCAGGGCATACCGATACCCGGCACCTTGTGAACCCTCGTATCCATGCCAGATGAGGGCAAGTGAGGAGAGGGCGAGCAGTTCCCAGAAGATGAAGAGGGTGATGAAGTCGCCTGCATAGACGATACCCATTCCTGATGCGACCTGAACCAGTAATGCCATCTGGTGGGAGATACGCTCCTCCTGGCTCGAATAGATGACGGCAAGGACACTGATTCCTGCAAAGATATAGCCAACCACCCGTGACAGGCCGTCAACCGAGAGGAGGGAGAGCTCTATTCCGGGGAGAAGCTGAAGGACAGGAACCACCATCCCGTATTCCTGAAGGCTGATTGCGGCAAGCCCGGCTATTGTGACAAAAAGCATCCACTCATGCCGCACCCTCTTCGGGAGGAGAGGGAGGAGGGCGGCACCTATGATATAGATGAGGAACGGAGGGATGGCAATCATGAGAGCTGCCTCCTGAAGAGTGAGAGCATCCGCTCCTGCATTGGGTGCCTCATCTTCTGCCCGATAACTTGTGTCATCATATCACTCCTTCACTTCCAGCCGGGAAACTGCCTGATTGTACATACACCCGACTCATCGTGAATGAGAAGGTTGTGGATCATACCCGGATACGCGGCATCGTGGATCGCAAGTCAGACCCTCATGCAGCACCTGCCGGTTTCATCTATCGTCAGGAGAGAAGAGGGGCAGACGATACTCTGTGATACTGTCTCTGTCAATTCGATGCATGATCAGTGAGAGACTCATGATGATACATATACCCGACAGATAATAAGTTTAACCTGATGAAAGAACGCCAAATATTACACAGATAACTCATTCGGGACATTATTTGTCATTTCAGGAATTCCCAATCCGGTTTTTCCGGGTAGAGTTGCCCTGCATGAATGAATAGCATTAAGGAGCTGTATGAATGACCAGATACTGAAATACGATGAAAAATCCGTTCCACGTGATGATCATACCAACCCTCGGGTGTCCGGGCAACTGTGCCTACTGCTGGAGTTCCGAGGAGGGATCGCCTGTCATGTCCATCAAGACGATCCACGATATCGTCAGGTGGCTGAAGAGTTTCCGGACCGATCCCGTCACCTTCACCTTTCACGGTGGGGAGCCGCTCCTTGCAGGTGCGGATTTTTACCGTCAGGCACTCCCGATCCTTGCAGAGGGGCTCTCCGATCTTAACCCCGATTTTGCACTCCAGTCTAATCTCTGGCGGATGACACCGGAGATTGCAGACGCTCTTGCCGCATACCATGTCCCGATTGGATCATCTATTGATGGTCCGCAGGAGATAAACGATCCACAGAGAGGAGACGGCTACTATGAGAAGACGATGAGAGGGTATGAGATTGCGAGATCGCATGGGCTGACGGTCCGTTTCATCTGCACTTTCACGAATAAGTCGGTCCTGCATAAGGAAGAGATCTTCAACTTCTTCATGGAGAATGGCTTCCCGATGAAGCTGCATCCCGCCCTCCCCTCGCTCCGGGGCGACCAGCCGCAGGAATGGGCACTTCCGCCGGAAGAGTATGGGGAGCTCCTCGTCTTTCTGCTGGACCGGTACCTTGAGAACATCGACCGCTCTGAAGTGATGAATATCAACGATCTCGTCAAATGCGTCTTCACGAGGCACGGAACGGTCTGCACCTATGTCGACTGCATGGCAAACACCTTCGCAATCGGCCCGGACGGGGGGATCTATCCATGCTACCGGTTTATCGGGATGCCGGAGTATGTGATGGGGAATGTTGCTGACTGCCCGTCACTTGAGGAGCTCGCAGAGTCAAAGGCATGGAAGCTGATGCAGGAGTACAAAGCCTATGTCGATTCCGCATGCGGTGACTGCTCACACATCCGGTACTGCCGGGGGGGATGCCCATACAATGCGATTGCACCAACCGAGGGGCGGATTGAAGGGGTTGATCCCCACTGCACCGCATATAAGCGGATCTTTGAAGAGATCAATCTTCGGATGAACAATGAGATGTTTGAGACACCCCCTGTGAGTGCACGGCGGAGGCAGCGGGCAAAACCGGGTGTCATGGCGCTTGTGCAGAAGATCGTCTCAAAATAACGGAAAAAAAAAGGTTTCCTCTCCTCCCTTATTTTATCAGATCAAAGAGGAAATACAGAAACGCGATGATACTGATGAAGATGATACCATACCCGCCACCCCAGATCGAGATCTGTTCGTCCGGGTATTGATTCCTCATATGGGAAAGCCGATCTTCATATGCCCTTGTTTTTGATGGATCGGAGAATGCCCGGACAAAAGGCAGTGCAATGCTCCGGAATGCGATCTGGCAGGCAACCGGGGGGTTGGAAGCGATGGTTCTGAGAGCAGAAACGAAGCGCTGAAGGCAAGCACCAATCAGATCAGCCCCATGAACAAGCGGGTTTTTGGCAATCCATGCAACCAGTCTCCCTGCCCGGACATAGAGTGAGTCAATATCTCTTTCAAATCCATGCCAGGGCTTTCGAAGGGGCCGGATAATCAGCAGGAGAACTCCGGCACCAATAAAGATCATGGCCGATTCCAGGAGATGTGAGGTTGCAAACGGATGGGCTGCGGTCATCCCCGGCAGGAGACCGGTCAGGACAGTCGGATTGAAACCGATGACAATACAGAGAAGGGCGGTTGCAGCCATTGCAATCATCATCAGGGAGGGGGCATCCTCAGGAAGCCGCCCTTCCTTCGTCCCGGAGACCGGCCTGAAGAAACCGAGGTAGAGGAGACGGACGACATAGATGACGGTGATCACAGCCGAGATGATGAGAAGGGGAGCAAGATATGGGACTGCTCCGGCTGCTTCGATCACCATCCCCTTGCTGACAGCACCGTTCAGACCCGGCACACCGGCAAGGGCAAGACCCCCGATCACCGCACAGACTGTTGTTTTTGGCATCGTCCGTGCAAGACCCCCAAGTTCAAAAAGGTGGGAAGATCCCGTCCTCAGGATCACAGCACCGGCTGCCATGAAGAGGAGCGACTTGAAGAGGATATCATTGACGAGATGTGCGAGTCCGGCATCGATCCCGGCAACTGTTCCCACCCCGATTGCCGCAACCATATAGCCGCACTGGCTGATGATCGAGTACGAGAGGAGGCGCCGGATATCATCCTGCATGAGGGCATAGACGGCGCCATAGAGTGCCATCGCCCCGCCCATATATGCAATGGCAACGCCCCACCCGCCGATAGCGGCAAGGAGGAATACTGCCGCTTTAGTCGTGAATATGCAGAGGGCAACCGATCCGACGACTGATGCCCTCGGATACGCATCCGGAACCCAGGTATGGAGGGGAATGAATGCGGCATTCACCCCGATCCCGATGAAGAGCAGCAGGAAGCCCATGCCTTCCCCTGCCGCCCCGATTGCCGCGGTTCCTGTTGTCGCAATGGTATAGACGATTCCCCCGAGGAGACAGGCGCCGCCGAAGATATGGAAGAGGAGGTACCGGTACCCGGCACCAGATGATTCTGGATCCTTTGAAGACCAGATGATCGATAAGGAGGCAAGCGCCAAAAGCTCCCAGAAGACAAAGACTGTGATCAGATCGCCTGCATAGACGATTCCAAGTGCCGCGGCAACTGATGCGAGGATGCCGATCGTTTCTATCCGGGGAAGATCGCGGTATGCTGCATAGATAATAACCAGGAACCCGGCTGTTGCAAAGATGATCCCGGCAAGCTGCCGCATGGGATCGGTTGTCAGGAGGATCGTCTCGATACCGGGGATGAACGCCACCACCAGATCGGGGGAGCCAGAGCCGATCAGAACCACCATCAGAAGCCCTGCTGCGCCAAGGAGAACCGTCCAGCACTTCCGTGCAGCTCCCCTCAGAATGGGAACGAAGAGGAGGCCGATGAGGAAGAGAAATGCCGGGGGAAGTCCGATCATGGCATCACCTGGTGAGTGATCTCGGCAATCGCGATCTCAATCAGATCCATAAACGGCATTGACGGGAAGAAGAAGATCAACACCGATACACCCGCAGTCAGGACAATCGGAACGAGCATCGTGAGCGGGGGTTCACTTACCGATTCGAGGGCCCCCGGATCGTCTGGAGTCTCAAAGAGCATCGTGTAGATGATAGGGAAGAAATATGCCGCATTTAAGACGGCGCTTGCGATGATCACAATGAGCAGCACCGGCACCCCGCCCTCCACCGCACCAAGTGCAAGGTAGATCTTGCTGATGATGCCTGCAAGCGGAGGAAGTCCGCAGATGCCGATTGCAGCGATAGCAAACATGACTGCGGTCACCGGCATCTTCCTCCCGATCCCTTTCATCCCGGAGATGCTCTCCTTCCCGGCAGAGACGATGACAGCACCTGCAACAAAGAAGAGCGTGATCTTCAGGAACGCATGGATCGGGATATGCGCCATTGCCCCGGTCATCCCGGCGATCGAGAGCATCGAGACGCCAAGCAGGATATAGGAGAGCTGGCTCACTGTCGAGTAGGCAAGCCGCCGTTTCAGGTTATCCTCGGCAAGTGCGAAGAGGGAGGCTACGATGATGGTGAAGGAGGCGATCACCGCAAGGAGGGTGCCAAGCCCAAGCATGGCCATCAGATCCATCCCAAAGACCCACCCGGCAATCCTGACAATCCCAAAGACACCGGCGGTAACAACCGCAACTGCATGAAGGAACGCCGAGACCGGCGTCGGGGCAACCATTGCCGCAGGGAGCCACCCGTGGAGCGGCATCCATGCCGCCTTCACAAAACCGACCAGGAATAAAATAAAGAGTATCCAAAGCGTCAGATCTGAGCCCGACCCTGCAAGGAATCCTCCTGCCACAAAGTCGGTTGTTCCGGTGAGGATATAGGTCAGGATGACCGCGGCAAGGAGGAAGATACCCCCGATTAAGAGATAGGCAAGGTATTTTCTTCCAGCTTTCATCGCCTCCGGGGTCTCGACATGGACAACAAGCGGATAGGTGATGATCGTCAGGATCTCATAGAATATGAAGAGTGTCAGAAGATTTGCCGAGAATGCGATCCCGATTGCAGCGGCTATCGCAACAGCGAGGCAGAAGAAGAACCTCGTCTGGGCATGCTCTTTTAAGGATCGCATGTACCCGATTGCATAAAATGAATTCAGGAGGAAGAGAGACGCTGCAACAAGCGCAAAGACCATCCCGAATGCATCCACCTTCAGGGCAAAGTCACCGCCCGGCACCATCGGAAGGAGCGTGAACGTAAACCGGTTTCCGGCAAGCACACCGGGGAGCATCAGGAGGACTGAGCCGAGCATCGCAGATGCCGCTGTGATCGTGACACCCTCGCGGAGATTCTCATATCGCCCTGTTGCCAGTATCAGAACCGATGCGAGGAGCGGGATTGCGATCACAACAGCAGGGAGTACCCATTCGATATCCGCCATCTCAGGCACCTCCAAGGAGCATGAGTGCAGCAGGGGCGACTGCCTGCATCAGCACCTCGACGAAGATGCCAAATATGAGACAGAGGAGTGCAAGGCCGACCATCGGGGCGAGCATCGAGAGAGGGCCTTCGCGTTCTGCCGTTTGAGTGGCATGATCCTCGTCATGCCCTCCATGCGGATCGCCGAAGTAGGCGATCTCGATGAAACGCCAGATATAGATGGCGGCAAGAAGGGATCCGATCAGGAGCACCACCGCATATGGCCAGAGCCCGGCTTCAAATGCCCCGAGCACCAGGTAATATTTGCTCATGAACCCGATCGTCGGGGGAATCCCGATCATCGATGCTCCGGCAAGTGCAAAGGCGGCACAGGATATCGGCATCGTCTTTGAGAGCCCTTTCATGTCGCTTAAGCGGGAAGTACCCATCCGGTAGATGATCATCCCTGCCACCATGAAGAGGCAGCCTTTCATCACCGCATGGCCGAGGATATGCAGGAGGCCGCCTTCGAGCGCAATCTCGTTTGCAACTCCAAGGGCGAACATGATATACCCAATCTGGCTGACGCTTGAGTATGCAAGCATCCGCTTCAGATCCTCCTGGGCAATTGCGAGTACCGCACCCGCAACAATCGCCACCGTTGACATCAGGAGGATGAAGCCGGTCACCGGGAAGCTGTCGATGATGTATGCGGTCGTAAAGACCGTGAAGAGGATGCGGAAGAGTGCATAGACGCTCACCTTTGCCATCACCGTCGAGATGAGCACTGTCACCGCCGAGGGAGATTCTGTATATGCATCCGGGAGCCAGAGGTGGAGCGGGAAGAATGCCACTTTTATCGAGAAGCCGATCATAAGGAAGAGGAATGCCGAATGGACTGTTGCAAGATGGTACGATGCCGGAAGCATCACTGCAAGCTCTGCCATATTCAGCGTCCCGGTCGCGACGTAGAGGTTGCCGATACCAAGAAGGATGAACCCGGCTGCAATTGAGCCGAGGATCAGGTAGTTGAAGCTTGCCACATAGGAATGAGACTTGCGTGAAGAAGCGATCAGGGTATATGCTGCGATCGAGGATATCTCCAGGAATACATAGAGATTGAAGAGATCGCCTGTGATCGTCATTCCCACAAGCCCGGTGACAAGGAGCTGGAAGAGGACATAGAAGGAGACGATCTTATCAGGGGTAATCTCCTTCTCGACACTCCGTCGTGCATAGATGATGGTTGCTGCGGCAAGAAGGAGGATAGCAACGAGGATAAACCCGTTGAAGCTGTCGATGACGAGCTCGATCCCAAGCGGGGGCGCCCAGTTTCCAAGATGGTACCGGATGGTTCCTCCATCAAGCACCTGCAGAAGAATGGCTATTGAAGCCACAAACTGGGAGAGGATCGTGATGAGTGCTATCGGATAGCAGAACCTCCGGTCATACCACCCGGCAGCAAGTATCAGAAGCGATGCAATGATCGGGATTGCAACCAGCAGAACCGGAACATGATTGATGATCGTCATCTTTTCCTCACCGCCAGCATCAGTTCATCCTCATCGAGAACACCGTACTCCTCGTAGATACGGACGATTAACGAGAGAGCAACGGCTGTCACACTCACCCCGACGACGATTGCGGTTAGGATCAGGACATGCGGAAGAGGATTCACATAGAGGGCATGGACTCCTTCAGCCGTATAGATCGGTGCGGTGCCGCCCCTGACTTCGGCGAACGATATATAGAAGAGGAATATCGCCGTCTGGAAGATGTTCAGCCCGATGATCTTCTTCACCAGGTTCTGTTTGGCAATCAGGGCATACAGCCCGATCAGCATCAGGATGATTGCCATCCAGTAGTTGTACCGGGAGAGGAAGAGTTCATAGAATGACTCAATCATGATGATTCCTCCCCGTTTCCTGCAATATCATAGATGATCGAGACCATCGCCGCCATGACAGCGATTCCGATACCGGCTTCAACCAGATCGATCAGGATGCCATGGAGGTGCGGGATCCCGAGTGCCGCTTCTATTGCAGCGTATTCGAGGAAGTTACCTGCCATAAGGAGTGCCAGAAATCCGATCCCCGCATAGATGGAAATTCCGATCACAGATAGCCACATAATGCCCCTGTTATCGATCCGGCGGCGGACATTCGCCATTCCAAAGGCGATGATCATCAGGATGAATGAAGCGGCAAAGACGACACCACCCTGGAAGCCGCCGCCTGCCCCGGATGCGCCATGGACGATCACATAGAGGGCAAAGATCTGGATGAAGGGTACCGCAAGCCGGGACACCGTCCTGATGACGACATTCTCCATCATAGCCGCCCACCCCTTCGCAGCAGCAGGGCTACCGAAATCCCGGCTGTGAAGATCACGACAACCTCCCCGAGCGTATCAAAGCCACGGTAGCTGGCAAGTATTGCCGTCACAATATTGTCAATCCCGATATCGGGAAGGACAGAATCCACATACAGCTGCCCGGTATACTGAGTTGCCGGAGCATCCGGATCACCAAACGCAGGCATATCCTCAACTGCCCAGAAGAGGATGATACCGATGAAAAGAACCGCGATGAGTGCTTTCGTCTTCAATCTGATGAACTCCTTCTGGTTCGTGCGATTGCTGCAATAAAGAGTACAGTCGTAATTCCTGCGCCGACAGTTGCTTCGGTGAATGCAACATCAACGGCATTCATCTCTGCCCAGAGTACTGTCATGATCAGTGAATATGCAGCGAGTACGATCGTTGCATAAAGGAGATCCTTCACCGTGATCGCGGCGACTGCACAGATGATCATGAAGACGAGAAGAGCAAAATCAAGTTCCCAGATCATTGCCGTTCATCCCCCTTCTTCCAGGGTTTTACCCCACGCGAATGGGCAACATTTACGAGGGCATGAACGGCTGTCGGGGATGAGATGAAGATGAAGAGTGCAAGGAGGAGCAGCTTCACCGAGATGAGCGTCATTCCTTCGTAGAGTATGAACCCGATCAGCATCATCCCCTCCCCGAGCGTATCGCACTTGCCGCTTGCATGGGCACGGGTATAGAAATCAGGCAGCCGGATCAGCCCGACTGCACCGACGACCATGAAGAAGAGGCCGATTCCGATACAGATGAGGGCAAGGATATTCAAAGGACTCAGGATATACACCCCCTCTTCAGGTACTTGGCGATTGCAAGGGTTGCGATGAAGTTGATCATCGCATAGACGATCGAGATGTCGATGAAGAGCGGCCGTTCGTAGATAAACCCGATGATAACAAGAATGATGATCGTCTTGGTACCAATGGTATTCACCGCGATCAACCGGTTCTCAACACCGGGGCCAAAGACCACGCGATAGAAGCAGAGGAAGATCGTCAGGATCAAAATGATCCCGCTTGCCAGGAAGATATCGATCATGGACCTTCACCAAATATCCTTGAAAGCCTCTTCTGGATACTCCGGTTCTGCAGGAGATCCTCTTCTGAAACGCTCCTGACCAGTGCATGCACAGTAAAACGCCCTCCTTCAACAGCCACAGTAACGGTGCCTGGTGTAAGGGTCATTGCATTTGCGAATGCAGTCCTCAGCACATCGCCTGAGAATTTGGTATCAACAATGAGGATGTCGGGATCGATCGGCATCTTCGGATGCAGAATCCGGTATGCAACATCGAGGTTCGCATAGAGGATCTCCACCATCAGCCGTGGCAGGAACAGAATGAAACTGATGAAAACCCGTCCTGATTGGATGAGGCTCCGATCAGATCGCAGCATCAGATCCCCCGATATGAGTGTCACAATCCCACAGCAGATGATCCCGGCCCCGATATGAAAGAGATCGAAGTAACCGGACAGTATATACCAGAAGATCAGAAGGATCGCAAAAATCACGATCATTTTTCCTGGTGAAGACCGCCTATTCTCTGAAGATATTCCAAACCCTCCGGAAGAATCGTTTCTTTTACATTGGAGAATCGTATTTATAAACCTGTGTTTCCTATGGTTCTCTCGGAGAAAGACTATGACCACGATAACCACATTAAGCGGTGTCCCAGGCATACTCAGGCCCTTTAAGGAGTACCTGAAAGAAAAGAGCCTCCCTGAAGGATCGCAGATCGTCTACTATGGCTGTGCCGGAACCTGCACCCCGTTTGTCGAGCTGCTCGCCTATGCAACGCGCGATATGAATCTGAAACATCTCTTTGTTCCGCTCTTTGATGAGAAGAGTGCCCGTATGTTAAAGCCCGTCTCCGGTGTCGGCATGCAGGCGGGAGAGGGTGCGGCAGTGCACCCGGCAATCATCGTCCTGATGGGCGGCCTTGCCATGCCGGGAGTGCCGGTGACGATTGAGGAGGCAAAGGCCATCGTTACACAGCATGGCGTTCCTGTGGCAGGCGTCTGTTTCCAGAGTATGTTTGAGAAGTCAGGGTGGCTTGCGGAGATCTCTTTTGAGCTTCTGATCGACGCGAAGATCGACCCGGTGACAATTACCAGAACCGATTAAAAAGTGTTTGCGGATTTTGGGAGAGGGAAATGTGATCCCTCTCACGCATATCCGGGAGGGGCGCCATCGTCTCTTTGAAGAGAGAACCGTTTTGCAAACGACTGGATATCATCCCCATACCTCCCGATCATCTCCTGATCAAAGGCTTCTGCCGGGAGTTTCTTCACCTCGTTCATCATGATCAGGGTCAGCTGGAAGAGTGATTCGGGGGTCATCTTCAGGTGTGCGATCGTCCCGTTGTACTGGGCAAGGCGGAGTTCAATCATCCAGCTCTGCTCGCCTTCCCGCCTGAATGTATTGATGTCCGCTGTGAACCAGTCTTCATCAAGGGATCCGACCGAGAGGGCATATGCCTCCTGCACACGGTTTCCATAGAGCGCAGTGAGATGCTGGAGAACGGCAATTGCTTCGGTCTCTTCCTCCCCCTCACCCGCCTGCTTTTTTATATCTCCAAAGAAGGCAGCAGCATTGATATGGCAGGCTGTTGCCACAACCATCGTTGAACTGTGGCCAAGAATCATCGTCAGGGCATTGACGATCCGGGAGAATGTCCGGCGATCGGTCATATCAACAAGATGATACTCGAAGACATCCCGGATCTGCTCGACAAGGGCCGGGCTCTTTCTGATATTCTCGCCAAATGCCTTCAGATCGCGGATGAATGCTTCGGGGACCATGCTTCCGTTCTCAGGTACATCGGGAGCCTCATCTCCGCCGGCATCTGTTACTTCCTCTGAAACAGGCATATCCGGAACATGCTCTTCCTGAAGAACGGGATCTTTTGGAAGAGCAGCATCTTCTTCAACGATATCATCTGCCATTGCTGATATGTAGATGCAGTATCTTTAAACCCCTTTTCTTCTGTTCCTGTGACAGAAACGGGGATAAGCAAAAAAAAGATTAGATGTATGGGTTCCGAAGCGCCTTTCCGACACCGTACTCTGTTGCACGGGACTCAAGGTACTTCTGGTTCTTTGTGATCTTCTCGGTTGCGAGCTTTGTGACGAGTTCGAGGCCTGGCTTGACGGAGTCAATCGGCTTTGTCTCGAATGCGCCTGCTGCGATCGCCTTTGCCCAGATGTCATCACCCTTTGCTGACCTGACGAAGACCGTCGACCAGCCGTCGGGGGTTCCGACTGAGCCGGTTGAGATGTCAGCTAAGTTTGCGACATAGTCGAGGCAGACGTGGCAGCCTGGCTGCTCGTACTTGTGGGTGACCTTCAGCGGAAGCTGAACGGTTGCACCGCGCTCGGTGTAGATCCAGAACTTGCCCTTTCCGATATCAAGCTTTGAAACGTTTTCAAGAGCGGTCGCACCGTGGTCTTCCACGAGCTGGAGGATACCCTGGTAGGGGAAGTTCTCCATGCAGAAGATACCGACTGCGAGTGCAATCTTGTCCGCGACATCACGAAGGCCGACAGGATAGAGTTGTCCCTTCCTGAGTGCCTGCATCTGGCAGGGGGTGCCAACAACACCGACCTTGTCAAGTCCATAGCTCCGGGTCACCTCTTTGATGAGTGACATGTTCGGGGAGATGGAGTAGCGGGTGCCACGTGCTGCGAGGAGTTCCTCACGGGTGGTCGCAACCATCGGCTCGGGTTTGAATGGCTCATCGCTCTGACCTGCAACGATTGCACCGTCAATGATGCCAGCATCAAGTGCATAAGCAAAGAGCTGGGTGACAATGCCGCCGTCCTGTGATTTGCGGAGAATATCGGGGTCTGTGCTGCGTGCAGCAACAGCCTGTTTGTAGTTACCAAGTACCATTTCTTCTCCCTCCTCAGGGCTGCATAGCAGCATCTATTGCTTCCATGATACCCTCATACTGGTTGACCACATCGAAGCTGAAGAAGCTCCGTGGACACTGGGCATAGCATGCTCCGCATTTGATACAGAGATCGCGCTCGATCTGGGGCTTGCCGTATTCCATGCTGATTGCACGTACCGGGCAGGCTGCTGCACATGAGCCACAGCCCATGCAGAGACCCTGGTTGATCACCTGGGTCATGATGTCGCATCCGCAGGCTTCTGTGCCTGCCTTTGCAAGGTTCATCATGGGTGTCAGGTATGCACCTGCAAGCGCCTTCTGCTCATCGTTTCCTTTCAGCAGCAGGTACGCCATAACACAGACGTTTCTGATCTGCTGCGGGGTCGGTGCACATCCGGGGATGTAGACATCCACATCGATCAGGTCACCGATTGGCAGATACGACTCGTGCTGGGGCTGGTTCTGCTGGCCACCACGGCAGAATCTGGTGATGTTGCCATAGCAGGCGCAGGCACCGAGTGCAACGACGATCTTCGCGTTCTTTCGGGTCTCGATGATCTCCTCGACTGCAATGTGATCCTGAATACAGACAGATCCCTCAACGAGGGCTACATCCATCTCTGGGATATGCCGGACATCTGCTAATGTGAGACAGTAGACGAGGTCCGCATATTTGTCAAGAATTGTTAACAATCCTTCATAGTTATCTGCAAAGGACACAAGGCACCCGGTACAACCGCTCATGTGCACGTGTCCTACAGTAATCTTATCAGCCACTGGCTTCTCCTCCTTTGGTTCTTTTATGATTGACGCCTTCTTTTCGACAATTACGTCAGCCGGTTTATCAGCCGGTTTTTGATCCTGCTTTTCCCCACCGACGTCGTGTTTACCGAATAACAGGGCCTTCAGGGATTCAAGTATTCCCATTGTTCACCCCTATTTCCTTCAATACAACCTGAATCGTCAGGGGTATAGCATCCTCGACCTCAGTTGAAATGCCTATTTCAACATCGGGGGCGGGTACGTTCTTTGGCTGGCACCCGATTACGGTGATATCCACCTTATCCTTCAGCCGGTGCAGAGGTTCAGTAAGATCCCAAGAATGGGCATCACGGTAGCTGCCCGGAGGCAGATCCTCGATCCGGAGCTTTGTAAGCGTTCCGGGCTCAGCACCAAAATCGACGATATCGATGATAATGAGCTTTTTAGTGACTTCGTTGTCGAGCATGGTAAAACAGAAATGGGGGCCACCAAGGCCCACATCAACCGCTTTCACATTGTCGGGGAGAGAGATCTCCTTCAACCGCTCCACAACTTCCGGTCCATAGCCGTCATCACCAAACAGCATGTTGCCGCAGCCGGCGATGACAATCTCGGGGTACAGCTCATCCATGAACGCACTCACTCGAGGAGTTTCTCTGCAACGAGCCTCTTGTCTTCGTCTATGACGATCATGTGGGTTGCACAGGAGACACAGGGATCATAGGCACGCATGATGACCTCGGCGAGCTGCCAGGGTGCACCAGTGAGTGCACGGCTGCAGGTGGGGAAGTTCCAGGTGGTCGGGACAAGCATCGAGAAGAACTCGACTTTGCCATTCCTGACCTTTGCAAGGTGAACGTCACAGCCTCGCGGGGCTTCGTTTGCTGCCCATCCGATGGAACCGTCACCCTGCGGGATGACATCTGCTACAACCGGAGCCGAGCAGTCGATAGCGTCTGCTGCCTCAATCATCTTGTACACAGCATCCATGTATTCCATCTGCCGTGCGATCTGCAGGCCGATTGCACCCTTCTCGTCATAGTTCTTGAACTGAACCAGACGGGCACGGGGACCGACCTCAACGGGCTGGCCGTCATAGAGCGGAACACCGGTGCAGGCTTCCATCTGTGGCCAGGCCTTGGTGCCTGCCTTTGTGGTGCCGCCGACCGGGTATGATGGGTCTTCGAGTGTGATCTCTTCCTCACCCATGTACCAGTCCCATGGCCGGACTTCAGTCCAGCGCTCGGGGAACCAGCGGGGGCATTCGTCCAGTGAGCTGCTTCCGTAACACGGGTCTGCTGCCATGTATCCCTGGTTGTGGTATCCGAGATCCTTTGGAATAGGAATCTCTTTGCCACCGACTTCTGCCCAGTCACGCTTCTGGTAGTTCCTGAGGATTGCAATCATGAACTCCATCTGCTCGCGTGCAAGGGGGAGTGCCATCTTTGCAAGATCAACAACCTTTGCCCTTGCCCGTGGGGTAATGTTCTTGTACATACCGCCGACACGGGGGTTTGATGGGTGGATTGCTTCGCCGCCGACGATCTCGCCGATCGTCTGGCCGACCATACGGAGAGTCTGAAGGCGTTTTGCAACGCTTCTGACCGGCTCTTCTGGTGTGAAGGGGTTAATCTTTGTGTCTGTTCCGGGTAAGTACATATCCGGCAGGGTCAGGATGTTATGCAGTGCATGGCTGTGCAGCCTGTTTGCGCACTGGAGAATCAGCCTGAGAAGATATGCATCCTCTGGGATCTCACATCCGATCGATGCTTCCATCGCTTCTGTTGCTGCGAGGGTGTGTGCAATCGGACAGATACCACAGACACGTGATGCGATCTTTGGAACCTGCTCCATCGTCTTACCGATGGCAAGCTTTTCAACACCCCTGACAGGAGTAATGGAGAGCCAGTCTCCGCGCTCGACAATGCCGTCATCATTGACTTTTAAGACGAGCTTGGAATGGCCTTCATGCCTTGTGGTTGGGGAAATTTCTACTACTTTCGACAATGTTATCGCCTCATCCAAAATGTGGTGGTCGATCTGCTATACGTCAATATTTATCCTGTGCGGTTAATGACACGTACATGAAAGTACGCTAAAGTGAATTAGAACGATATCGTTAATTATAGTTTGTGATAGTACACTCCAATAAATTCTAAAGTATATCGATAAAATAACAAATAGTATTACAATTTTTAGCATTATAGCAAAAGTGCCGGAACCCGGCGAAAATAACAAGAATATCCCCGCTTTTTTGTTAAAAATTACTTATGCGCTTTTTTTACGGTATATCCCACCATATGCTGACGGAGATAAAGAGAAGAGCACTATAAATAACTTACCCATTATGCATTAATACCAATGAATATGGCATTTATAAGAATAGCAGATATACTCCCGAGGGGAAAAGAGCGGATCTCTCTTCAATATATGAAGAGAGAATGATTCCGGAGAGGGTAAAAAATATCACCCGCCCATGCCCGGTTTCACGGATTATTCACAGTTTAATTCTGCATACAGCTCGGCAAGGGTTGCATGCCGCTCTGCATATGCATCATGCTGGTGGATACTCTCCTCGTTTGTCTGGCGGATGGTGATCCGGGCATCAGCGGGAAGATGGCCGAAGGTACTGACCACCTTCTTTGCCATCACCCGGACACAATCCTCGACAAATCGCGGGTTCTTGTGAGCTTCCATTACCACGTAGCTCTCATCACCACGTTTGAGGAGTTCATAGATCCTGCCACTCATGGAATCTTTGAGGACATCGATCACATCTTCAAGCGGAACATGCTGATCGTCATCTGTCTCAATGCAGAGGAAACCCTTGCCACGCTGGTTGTGGGTTGCCATTGGAACCTCGTCAAAGAATTTCTCTATCTTGTCCTTTTCCATATCAAGTGATTCAAGCACCATCATGGCATGATCCTTCATGATATTCTGGGCACAGGGACAGGCGGTCATGCCGGTCACTTCTGCCCCGATGCTCTTCCTGATGATCGGCTGGCGGCTTGTCCGCTGGGCAATCGCACGGGCATGCACCGTAACCACTTCATGGCACTGTGTCTGGGTGACCGGCGTCTCCCTCTTCACCATGTAGGCGCTCTCCATCCGGACCTCGGTTCTCTCGGCGTACTCATGGCGATCAAGGAGTTTCCGTGCAACCCTGCTGCAGACCTCCTCGATCTCCTTCACCTCGCCACCGATTGCCTCCTGGAGCACATCGTCGATCACTTCAAAATTCCGTGAGAGGTTTGCACCTTTCAGGGAGCCGGGGAGATCAACGAAGATATCAAACTTCGATATAAAGATCGCCGGACGTTTCCCGACACGTGCTACTTCCACGAGTTTTCGTACATTCCTGACACCCACCCGGCTCAGGTTGATCCGGATATCGGGGATAGTGGACTGAATATCAGACAGTTCCATGCGAAAAGACCTCTATCATTATATCTTCTTCACAGAAGATCGAGCTATAAAAGTACAGTCAGGTATGAGCCTGAGTATAATATATTTATGTAGGCTCGCACCGCATTACGTAATGGTAAAGCTATGGTCCAGAAGTACTATGACGCAGACGCCGATCTCTCTCATTTAAAAGGAAAGACGATCGCCGTGATCGGCTACGGCTCGCAGGGCCGCGGCCAGGCTTTGAATCTTCGTGACAGCGGACTCGATGTTATCATCGGCCTCCGCCCCGGCAAGAGCTGGGATGAGGCGAAGAAAGACGGGTTTACAGTCCTTACCGTTGCCGAGGCAGTAAAGAAAGCCGATCTGGTCCAGATTCTCCTCCCTGACGAGAGCCAGGCGGCTGTCTTCAGGTCAGAGATTGCAGGGAACCTCAAAAAGGGTGCATCGCTGGTCTTCTCACATGGATTCAACATTCATTTCGGCCAGATCGTCCCGCCGGAGACGGTGAATGTCTTCATGGTCGCTCCAAAAGGGCCCGGATTCATGGTCAGGAGAACCTACACCGAAGGCATGGGCGTTCCCGCACTCATCGCAGTGTACCAGGATGTCTCGGGTAATGCCCGCGCACTTGCGCTCGCCTATGCAAAAGGCATCGGTGCCACCCGTGCCATGGTCCTCGAAACAACATTCCGTGAAGAGACCGAGACCGATCTCTTTGGGGAACAGGCAGTTCTCTGCGGTGGTATCACCTCGCTGATCAGGGCAGGGTATGAGACCCTCGTTGATGCCGGGTACAGCCCGGAGATGGCATACCTTGAGGTTCTCCACGAGACGAAACTGATCATCGACCTCATCTACGAAGGTGGATTCACCAAGATGCGCAGATACATCAGCAACACCGCCCAGTATGGGGATATCACCCGCGGACCCCGTGTCATCGGACCCGAGAGCAGGATGGAGATGGAGGAGATCCTCTCCGAGATCCAGAACGGAACCTTTGCAAAAGAGTGGATCCTTGAGAATATGGTGGGCAGACCCGTCTTCAATGCATTGACCCGTGCCGATGAAGAGCATGAGATCGAGCATATCGGGGCAGAACTGAGAAAGGATATGCCCCAGTTCAAGAATCTTTAATCTTCTTTTTCCATATTTTTTATAGTACCAGATCCCATAACGCAGAGTATGAAGATCCTCTGCATCTACCATAGCGAGACCGGCAACACCCATTCTGTGATGGAAACACTCTCAAAAGCCACAGGAGCCGAACTGATCAGGGTCCGTGATCTTGCCGGATACGGAAAGACAACAATGTACCTGCTTGGCGCTCCCCGCGCCCGAAAGGGAGACATTGCCGCAATCGATCCGGATGCAATCGATCTCTCCGGTTATGACCTCGTCATCCTCGGATCCCCGGTCTGGGCATTCCGCCCGACACCTGCTGCAAACGCAATGATACAGGCAATGAAGAACTGTTCAGGAAAGAAAGTAGTGCTCGTCTGCACCTCCGGAGGTGGACCGGGTGAGACGCTCACGCTCATGGAGACACATGCAAAGGAACGCGGAATGGATGTCGCCGGCAGTTTCCATGTTCGCTTTTCAATGAGAGGTGGCAGAAATGAAGAAGAGATGGCCGCCCTTGTACAGGCGGTCACTGAGTTGGCGGAAGCCTAATCGATCCGCATCAGGTTTGTGATGGTTTGCGACGCCTCAAGCAGATCGGCTGGCGTGAGGACGATCTCTTCATCACCGGATCTGATCCTGAGCGCATCGCCGCCGACGGTTCCAAGAACCGTATGCGGAGTTCCTTGTAGAACAGACAGATCATCAACTGCCACCAGGAACCGGGCATAGGATTCCGAGAAGAGTGCTGCAACCGGATCGCCCTCTATTGAAACAGAGGAGCAGGGAGCGATCTTTGCAAGTGCAGTAAGAAGCCCGCCACGGGAGAGGTCGGTTACTGCACGCAGGGCACCCTTTCTGACGAGATCCCGGACTGTTACAACCATCTCCACATCCCCGGTTGCAGGAGCAGGGCCGCCGCATCCGGTGACGCAATCAAGGATTGAGCCACCGAGATCGGGAGAGGTTCGACCAATAAGAGCAAGGGTTGCACCCTTTTTTGGCGGGGTGAAGGTGCGGAGATCGCCCTTTCCGATCATCCCGAGCATCGGAGTCGGCTTGATCCGGGTGTCATACTCGTCACTCTCATTATAGAGTGAGACGTTCCCGCCGACGATCGGTACATCAAAGCGGCGGCACATCTCCCCCATCCCGAGGATGGATTCCTCGATCTGCCAGCTGATCTCCGGGTGCACCGGGCTTGCAAAGTTTAAGCAGTCGACGATACAGAGAGGATCGGCCCCATAGCAGGCAAGGTTTGAAGCATTCTCAAGAACGGCATTCGCTGTCCCGTCACGCGGTGAAAGATAGATATGCCGGGGATTGCAGCCGCAGGTGAAGTAGAGGCCGCTTCCATCAAGCCGGAGCACCGCAGCATCGGGGCCGAGTGAGACAGATCTGAGCTGGACATCATGATCGTACTGCGAGAAGACCCAGTCCTTTGCCGCACATTCGGGGTGGGAGAGCACTTTTTGGCAGAGGGTGCGGAGATCCTCTTCAGGGCGGCGGAAAGGCTCTTCTGCATGATATGCCTTCGTCTCCCATCGGCAGGCGGGAGTGCCGCCTACGAGTAGATCGATCGGGAGATCGCAGACGGTTCTTCCATTAAATTCGATGATATAACGGGGCTCTGCGATCACCTCTCCGACATCTGCCCAGGCAAGGTCATACTTTTCGGCGATCGCCCCGATCAGAGCCACATCCTCCGGTGCGACCTCGGCAAGCATCCGCTCCTGTGATTCGGCGAGCATGATCTCAATCTCATTCATACCGGTCTCACGGAGAGGGACTCGATCTGCACTGATCCGGGCCCCGAATGTGCTTGACATCTCGCTTGACGCACCGGCAAACCCGGCCGCGCCGAGATCACGGCAGGCGAGCACCTTCCCGGTTGCGCACATCTCCATCGTCGCCTCGATGAGGAGCTTCTCGGTATAGGGATCGCCAACCTGCACGCTCGGGCGATCTTCTGCTTCCGAATCCTCACTCAGATCCCGCGAGGCAAAGGAAGCGCCGCCCAGCCCGTCGCGGCCCGTCCGGGAGCCATAGAGGATGAGATGGTTACCGGGCTTTTGCACCCTGCCGGTGATGATATGTTCGGGGTCAACGACACCGACAGCAACAACATTGACAAGCGGGTTGCCCTGGTAACTCTCGTCAAAGATGAGATCTCCCCTGACAACCGGCACGCCGATACAATTTCCGTAATCCCCGATACCGGAGACGACATGCTCAAAGAGGTGGCGCGTCTTCTCGGAATCGAGGGTTCCGAAGCAGAGGGGATCCATCAGGGCGATCGGGCGGGCACCCATCGAGATGATATCCCGGACAATGCCCCCGACACCGGTTGCGGCACCATCATAGGGGTCAACATAGCTTGGATGGTTATGGCTCTCCATCCCGATCGCAAGCGCGGTCTTCTCATTGTATCTGACGATAGCAGCATCGTCTCCCGGCCCGATGATGACGTTTCTCCCCTCTGTCGGGAGAGTCTTCAGAAGAGCCCGTGTTGAGCGATAGCTACAGTGTTCACTCCAGAGGTTCTCAAAAGCGACCGCCTCAAGGGGGGTGATATCCCGTCCGAGGCGTGAGCGGATGATCGTGAGATCTTCGGCGGACAGCATTCCTTAGAGGTCATCTTTAGAGAAGAAATAAGGATCACTCTCCCTGCCCATACTACACTTTTTAGCACTATGACCCCCATATACTCTGCATGGTCGATAGTTACGAGGATCTCCTGAAGAAGGCATATACCGGCATCACCGAACCGTCGGATACTGGGGAGCGGTTTGTCGTGCCACAGGTCAAATCATACCCCGAAGGAAAGACGACGATCCTTGAAAATTTCATGGATATTGTCGGGACACTGAACCGGGAACCCGATCACGTGATGAAATTCATGCTCGGGGAGCTTGGAACTGCCGGTAAGATTGACGGAACCCGTGCAATCTTTAATGGCAAATTTGAAACGGATGTCCTTGAAGCGATCGTCAGGAATTACATCGACGATTATGTCATCTGTTCCGAGTGCGGGCGGCCCGATACCCGGCTTGTCAAGGACGATCGTATCCAGATGCTCCGGTGTGATGCCTGCGGCAGTCACCGTCCGGTGAGAAAGCGGCGTGCCAGAACCGAGGTGAAGGGAACCAGCCTCGAAGAAGGGATGGAGATCGAGGTGGAGATCGAGTCGGTCAGCCGCCGTGGTGACGGGGTTGCCAAGGTGGGTAAATATATCCTCTATGTCACCAACGGAAAGCCGGGGCAGAAGATCAAAGTCAAGATATCAAAGATATCAGGTCAGGTTGCATTCACCCAGCGGGTGTAATGCGCCAGGTCTTTTTTTTCAACCCAAAATACGTAAAAGAGAGTTTTTCCGGGATCCAATGCTCTCTCCAAAGCATCAGATCCGGATATGGTATCGAAGACTTCTCCTGAAAAGAACACCTTATGCAGATTGTACCTGTGTCAGCAGTTCGTCACAGGAGCGGCTGATCCGCTCGCATGCTTCCCTGATGATTGTGACAGGATCCTTACTGCCGTCGGTTGTGACGAGGAGTTCGGGGTCAGAGAACTGGTACTCGATCTGGTATTTGGCAACATCAACGGCCGGATCTTTCAGGATCTCATCGGTCAGAAGATTCATAAAGGTGTGTTTCTCTGAAACCAACACCATTCTGACCTTATTTTTTTCAAGCTCAAGAATTTTTATGTTCATACTGTATATCAATTGGCAGGGAGACTATATAGCCATTAGCGGAGGCTGAGATCAAAGGTCTCCATATCATATGCCGAATACGGCTGATCCCATGAGACCATGTGGCTCAGGTGTACGCACCTGAGTTCTTTTGGTTTCAACTCATCTGCGAGGTCAAGCGCATCGGTGTAGTTCATATGTTTTGAGATCGTGAGGTGCGACGGCGCCATCGCATCAAGGATGAGAAGATCCGCATCCCTCATACAATCGATACTCTCTTCCGGGATCCCCCTGCGCGTATCTGACGAATAGACGAGGACAGAATCACCTGATTCAATTCTTACACCATATGTCGGAGCGCCGGGATGGTCAACCGGGAAGAGGGTGATCGTGAGATCGAAGAGCGCAAATGGCTGATAGGGTAATACTGGATGCCCCGGTGAAGGGAGGAATGAAAAAACATTGCTGCAATAGTCGAGCACTTCCGGTGCCGCATACATGGCAGGCGGTTTCTGAATCCGATAAAAATCCCCAAATCCCATGAAATGGTCGTAATGGCCATGAGTCCAGATTCCGGCATCGATATGGGGAGAGCCGGCATACAGGAGCTGTCTGCGGAGGTCAGGGGTGGTATCGATGAGCAGGTGGTGTGAACCCGTCTCGATCAAAAGGGATGTCCTGAGCCGCTCCCTGCCTTCCTTCCATGCCTGAATGCAGTGATCGCAGTTGCACCCGATCTTGGGTGTGCCGATGGCGTCACCGGTTCCAAGGAAGGTGACCCTCATGCCCCGATCCATCCGGTCTTCCGGAGCGCATTCCTCCGGTCCACAAGGAGCATCCCCTGTTCGATATCAATATCGGTAATTTCGTCCCGCCCTTCAATGAGAGCGGCCATAACTGCTTCTTTTATCATCAGGCGGAGATCGGCACCAGTGAAGCCCTCGGTTCTGGCTGCGAGGAGCGGGATATCGGGAACAATCCGGAGGCTCCGGGTGATCGTTCGCAGGATCGCCTCCCGCATGGATGCGTCTGGTATGGTGAAGGGAACTGCGTCATCGAACCTTCTCCAGGCAGCCTCGTCAAGGATTCCCGGGTGGTTTGTCGCCCCGATGAAGAGGACTTCTGATTTGACCAGGCTGATCTGGTCGATGCTCTTCAGAAGCGTATTGACCGCCCGCTTCATCGCACCGTGATCATCTGAATCCCGTGTGCGTGCCACATAATCGAACTCATCAATGAAGAGGATGCAGGGAGACAGCCGTTTTGCTATCTCAAAGATCCTGTCAATATTCTTTGATGTCTCTCCAAGGTACTGGGAGGTGATCATCGAGAGGCGGGCCTCGAGGATCGGCATATGCAGCTCACGTGCAAGCGAGAGTGCAAACGAGGTTTTTCCGGTTCCGGGGGGTCCGACAAAGAGGAGCCTGCCAACCTGGTAGATCTGATGGGTTTTCAGGAACTGGCGGTTTTTCAGCGCAACCCTGATCTTTTCGATCACTTCACGCTGTTCCGGGGTGGCAACAAAGGTCTCAAATGACTCTTCGATCTCTTCAGGGGCATAGATTGCAACAAGCCCGAGTGCATCGCGGATCTCCTCGGATTCGGCTTTCATGGCATCGATCCGTGGCTGGAGAAACGCACGGCTGTCTTCATAGAGCGGGTTTTGGGCAGAGGCATCCCCGTACCTGATCTCACCTGCCCCGCTCTTCTCATAATAGAAGGCAAGAACCGGATTTGAGGCTGCCAGATCCCTGCCACCACGGTCAAGGAACCAGCGGGCCGCCGGATCGAGTGCGGTCACCGAGAGGCGCTGGCCGAAGTCATCGAACCCGATGAAAGGATTCGATGAGACAAACGTATGAGCCTCTTCAATGCCGAGAGCTCGCTTTGCCAGGCTGTTGCTCACAATGAACGGCCTTTTGAGATCCGGTCCGTTCTTGCCGATGCTAAACGCCTCGCGGCATGCAGGGGTAAGATCTGCAATGCCGAGGGATTCCTCACGGTTGACGATCTCTGCGGTGAGAAGGAGCTCCATGAGCCGGAGGGTGGTGTGATCAGCCATCTCCATATCTTAACCTTATATGTTGTCTGGGAATCGGAATAAGAGTATCTCTACTTCGTGGTGATGATGCATCCATCTTCAGTGACGATGATCGTATGCTCTGCCTGGGATACAAATGACCCCGGAACATCCTGGAGAACTGGGTACGATCGGAGCACACCCTGCCTGATAAGTGCGGTCAGGGCGAGATCGGCGCGATCAGTTTTCAGCCATCTCCGGGCAAAGGGGAGGCCGCGGCGATCCCGTATCTCTTCGAGGATCTTTCTTCCGGCGGGGGTTCTCACAGGTTTCACAGCGATCTGTGAGAATATCTCGGCTCTTGAGCCCTCGGTGACGCGGCCATGGCCGGTCGAGGCAAACGGCTCAATGGCGATTGCCATCCCCTCCTTCAGGAGAGTGCCGCCACCGGATCCGATGTTTGGAACAGATGGCGAAGCATGCAGGGAGTAAAGATCAAGTCCGTGGCCTGTGAGGTTTGCAACCGGCTGGAATCCGCGTGAGACGATCGCCTCCTGGATTGCAGCCCCTAATTCACCTGCACGAACACCGGGTTTTGCCAGTGAGAGGGCTGAATCCAGTGCCACACGTGATGCCTCAACCAGCAGGGGATGATCCCCGAGATCGACGGTGAGTGCGGTATCTGCGATACATCCGTCGATATGAATGCCGATATCCAGCTTGACCAGATCGCCTGCTGCAAAAATGCGATCATCGGAGGGGCCTGCCGTATCATGTGCGGCTGCTTCATTCAGGGAGAGGTTTGGAGGAAACGCAATTCCTGCCCCTTCCTCATGGATCATGGTGCAGACGCAATCGGCGACCCCGGCAAGGGTTGCGCCCGGGACAATCATGCGTGCACCGTTCTGCAGGATCTTCTTCGCGAGCCTGCCGGATTGTTTGTACTGATCTATCATCTCATCGTTCATATGCAGAAGACCTCCGGAAACCGGGTGATTCGTTCATAGCCGCCATCTGTGACAAGAGCCATATCCTCAATCCGAACACCGCCGATCCCGGGATAGTATAAACCCGGCTCGATGGTGACGACATTGCCCGCGGCAAGCGGACTAACCCGTGAGCTGATGGACGGGGCTTCATGCACCTCAAGTCCCACACCATGGCCAAGGCTATGGACAAAGCCATCCGGCTCTGTCCCATACCCTGCATCTGCGAAGAGGGAGACGACTGCCTGGTAGAGAGTGGAACCATCTGCACCTGCGCGGAGGAGGGAGAAGGCAAGCGTTTTTGCATCAGATACCGCGGCATACATCTCCCGGATCTCAGGAGTTGGTTCTCCCCGGACAACCGTCCTCGTCATATCGGCGAAGTATCCGGTCTCTTCATTCTGCGGGAAGATATCGATGATGATTGGAGCGTTGGCTGCAATGGGACCGGTTCCCCGGAGATGCACCACAGATGTCTCACTGCCCGAGGCGACGATCGTATCAACACCCCTGCACCCGTGTTTCAGGAGTGTTGCGTGGATAGCATACCTGACATCTTCTGAGGTGAGGATCTTTCCCTCCGGGGTCACCAGGAGTTCTCCGGTGGGATTCGACCGCTTAATCAGGGCAATTGCCGTTTCGAGCGCATCTTCTGCTGCTGCCTGCGACTCACGCATCATCGCGATCTCGGATGGGGACTTCTGCGACCGCATGGCGGAGAGCGTATCCATATCTACCAGGATCGGCTGGTGCGCTTCAATCGCCTTTGCAAGGCCGAGGGGAAACTCGGGCGGGACAAGAATCGGGCCGCCTGCCAGATCAGCTATCACCCGGCCCGTTGCCTTCAGGGGATCAGGCTCTTCCTTCAGAATATCAAAAAAACCTGCATCTGCCCGGCTTATGACGGTGCATGGCGACTCAAGGGCAGCCCGTTCCACCTCCATTGCAGGAACAACAATGATGCCCTCTTCATTCAGGCGTTTCATATAGATGACCGGATCGCTCGTCCGAAATGAGGTGAGGTACCGTACATTGGCATCTGATGAGGTGCCATATGCGGCATATGCCCTGGAACCGGTAGTTGCCAGAGCCTGATCGAGAGCATCCATTCTATACGTATTTGCAATCAGAGAAGATGTATCTTCGGAAAGGGGGCATCGGCATACTGTGATTCGGCACGGTTCCGGGCGGCATCGGCACGGGCAATCGAAGCTCCGGCATTTATTGAGAGCGAATTGGCACTCTCAAGGTACGAGAGCGCTTCAGCCGTATCTCCTCTTCCGCTGTCTGCAAGATCAAGATACTGGCTTAATGCCGCAAGACGCCCCTTGAATGTATTCTGCGTATTCCACATCTCTTCATCATAGAGACGAAGATCAGAGGCAACCCCGACAGCCCATTCGCCGCGGCTCCCTTCAAGGGTTCGGGCATAATCCGAGAACCTGCTGACTGCCCCGGTGAGCACCCAGTGCTTATCTGACAGTTCTGCCAGGAAGGCCTCTTCGCGGGCAATCTGTGTCCTGAGCGTCCGTGGATTCGGGGTATCTCCGGCAAGCTCGACATTCCAGAGATCAATTCCTATGGTATAGACGAGGAGGTAGTTGTCAAGGGATGCACGGTGGGGAGGGATGGATTGCATGCAGTCATCCCAGAGGGAATCGAGATCATCATCAGAGAGGCACCCTGCGGTACTGAGGGCTGCCAGTACCAGAATGATGAGCAGAAGTGTCACCCAGGCAGAAGAATGTCCCCGCATATCCTGACAGAAGAGTAGTAATTATCACTATAAATCAATATCTTCTCAATTCAACCGGTTTACCGCCAGAAATCTCCCCGAAGGGTTTTCCGGGAGAAGGAAGCGTTCCATACAAGTGAGGCCACAGGCAGCAGAGTGTTCCTGTTCACCTGCATCCTGCATGTCACAGAGTGGCAGGGCATATATTCTGTGAAGACCATATACCTGCATATGGAAGAATCGGCAAAACAGGTCTTCAAGATCAAGTATATTACCGTCGTGATACTTCTCAATATCTTCTTATTTGCCGCTGCTGCCGCGGTTGCAATCTTCTTCATTGTTCCGGCAGAGGCCGGATACAAAAATCCGGTCCTGATCGTCCTCGTGATAATCGCAGTCCTCTCCGGATTGTTTACAAAGAAGCACTATACCGCCACAAAGGAATGGCTTGAGATTCACGCAAAACCCGTGGAATCACCTGATTCAGATGGGAGTTCCTGAGTGGAAGAGGATTGGGAACGAATATACAGAGTTAGGAGATGAGTGGGAGAGAGGGATCGTGCAGACAGTGAGGGATGCTCATGCTTGAAAAGCTCCGTGACGAGATTGAACTGATTGAACGGCACCTGATGATAGCACGTGCGGTTGTCGAGCATGAGCCGATCGGGATCATCAAGCTCGCAGAAGTGCTGAACCAGCCGCAGCACCGGGTGCGGTATTCCCTCCGCGTCCTCGAGCAGATGGGGTACATTCGCGCGTCTTCCACGGGGGCATATGCAACCCCGGAGATGCGGAAGATGCTGAAGGGAATCCCTGACGAGCTGGATGCATTCATCCGGGCTCTCGAGGATATGAAACGGGGATTGGTTAACAATCTTTAAGTTCTGGCACTGGCAATGTAATTAGGCAACTTGAGTGCCGCCATAACTCAGTTGGTAGAGTGGCTGGCTGTTAACCAGCATGTCACAGGTTCGAGTCCTGTTGGCGGCGTCAATTCATCCTGAGGATGACTCATACTTCTTTTCAAAAGGTTCATTATCCATCCCATCGATAATCCAAATCAGGTACAGGTCAAGATAACTACCTAAAACTACACTTAATCACGAGAATTGAAATGGTTTCATATCGCAATCCCCCTGTTATCGAAGCGGTCTGTGAGTTTCGATTCCCACAAGATACGCAATGGCCAAAGGACATTGCAGATCAACTTTATGAGAAAGTGAAAGATGCATTCCCTCACAAAGAAATACATAAGGTCCAGGAACTTGAGATAACAGCAAAAGAAGATAATATCGGGCATAAAATTATACCAATAGAGCGTGTTACACTCCAATCTGAAAAGCCCAGAATCCAGCTTCATATAGGAAACCGTATTCTCTCTATTCACTGTTTGCAACCATATCCATCATGGGCAGTATTCCTCCCCAGTATTCAAATGGCATTCAATACAATCCAGAAGATCACAACCATTACAGGAATAGACCGGATTGGCCTATTATACCTAGATAAAATCGAGATTCCTCAAGATGGAGGTTCACTTAGTGAATACTTTAATTTTCATCCATTTCTTGGAGAGAAACTCCCAAAAGATTTTGTCAATTTTATCGTTGGATGCGAATTTCCCTATGCCAATATGCGCGATATCTGCCGACTCCAACTTACACGTGGAATTCAGGAGAGACAGGGGCACTCAACATTTATTCTCTCAACAGATTACTATCTGGCAAAACGGCAGATGATTTCTCATGAGGAAGTGGATGAATGGCTCGAAAATGCACACCGAGAGGTGCGAGAGATATTCGAAGGGAGTATTACCGATAAAATGAGAACACGCTTTGAGCTGGAGGGCAATTAGATGGAGAGTGGTTGGTTAATCAATCAATATCATGCACCGCGAACAATATGGCATAGCACAAGTGATTCTTACCTGAATAAAGATGAATACTCATGGAGAATTCACCTTCAACAGCTTTTAGAAAAATACATTGGCCATACCTGTATGAGCTTCTGTGAAATATTCAATCAAGACCAGTTTTTATCATCCTATCCCGGGGAAAGTACAACCTTCCCTCTTGATATTGAGCAATCGCTCCTATCATTGCAACAGTACCTTGAATTTATCTTCCCAAACCCCGGAGAGGTAGCCAGCTATCTCCGTCAGAATATCGGGCTTTATGACGTGGTGCTCTATGCATGCATGCTGACAAAAGAGACTTTTGGCAACACTGCCCAGGTTACACTTGAACTCTACTCTGATCCCGAAATAGATGACAAATATTTGACCCTTTGTATTCGCCAATCCCACTATGATGCTGACATAATGGAAAAAATCGACAGCATATGCAGCATGTATGAAAAGGCCTTAACCGATCAGACGGGCTGGTTTATCGTCACAACAGATTTCCGACCTCCAACGGTGTAATAAATGCAATTTCAGTGGTCTCATTATATCGAAGTGGCTAAATTTTTATTTGCCAGCGCAAATGACCAGAAAATACCCCCGGAAGCTGGCTACCGAAGTGCAATCAGCAGGGCATATTATGCTGCCTTCTGCCATGCAAAATACTACGCTAAAGATAATTTTTCATTTTCACCGGCTGACAATGACAAGGATCATCTTCTCCTCCGTGATTTTCTTAAGGATACCGGGAGAGTGGAGATCGCCCGACATCTCACCCATCTCAGACAATGGAGAAATGAAAGCGACTATGATGATCCAGCATATAATGCAAATCCACAAAAGGTTCAGTCAGCCCTAAAACTCGCTGAAAAGGTCGTAATTTCGCTCAAGTGATAAGGCAATTGAAACCACCTCTCGCCATTGCCCTGCAACTTGGGATATTTCAAGATATGATGAAGAGATTGCTGGGCAGGGGGTTCCCGACTCCAGCATATCCTCAATCTAATGGGCTTACAGGCGTCAGTGGCGGAGCTTTCGTCACATCCCTTCAACCCTCCCTCACCCCAAAAAAAGTCGTGCCCCACGCAGGCACATATATTGTCCCATATCGTGAGAAAAGCCAAACTCTTAATGCAGGGGAGATAATGAGATAACAATGGCTGCAATCTTTCTCTATATCACAGACACGCTCGCGGACTGGGAGTGTGGACACGTTCTTGCCGAACTCCATTCCGGGCGGTACTTGAAGGATCCGGATTCTCGTTACGATCTTGTCCTCTGCGGGAGGACAATGGACCCGGTAACCACGATGGGCGGGCTGCCTATGGTGCCGAAGGTTCTTTTTCAGGATATCCGGCCCGGGGCCGGAGATCTGGTGCTCCTGCCCGGAGCGGATACCTGGCTTGACCCGGCCCAGGGCCCGGTAATCGAAAAGATCCGGATGCTGCTCGATGAAGGCGTGGTTGTTGCCGCAATCTGCGGGGCTACGATGGCCCTTGCCAATGCCGGGCTGCTGGATGAACGCAGCCACACCAGCAATGATCAAGCGGCACTCAAAATGTTCTGCCCCGGCTATCATGGCGAAGAGTTTTACGTAAACGAACCTGCGGTTACCGACGGTAATCTGATCACGGCAGGCAGCTTTGCACCAGTTGAATTTGCCACCCACATATTCAGGAGACTGGACGTGATGAGCACAGAAACCCTTGCTGCATGGCACGGGCTCTTCACGACAGGAAAACCCGGGTTTTTTTACGCACTCATGGAATCGCTCTCACAAAGAGCCAAAGCCCCGTAGCGAGCACAATCAGGAAGGCGGCTGAACCTCTCACCTGCACACCATATAGGAAGGACTCCCTCACACAGGCATGTGGATTGAATATCAGAAGGGGATTTTGTTGGCCCGGTAAGTGGATAGTCCGATCAGGAATAAAAAATAAGGGGAGTCTCTCTCAACTCCTTTTCAGCAGATCGATTGTAATGGAGAAGGGATTGCTCACAACCGAGTAGATGACTTCCATCTCATCAGGACCGGCAAGGTACCCGGAAGAATACCCCCCGTCTCCATCTGATCCCCCACTCTGGACCATGCTTATTGTCCTGCCGTCACGGCCGATCACCCCGGCAAATGGAACGCTCTCCCATCCTAATTGCTCAGAAAAGGTTGCCTCTCCCGAAAATACCCGGTCTTTCTGTTCAGTGATCCTGAGAGTCAGGGTATACCCGGAATAGTCGGTATACCCGATTCCATCCACATACCCGGTCATCGTGCCGGTCCAATCCCCGATAAGGTTTGGAGTCGGGATATCAGCTGCAACAGTGCTCTGATCGGAGCTGGTGGTACATCCACAGAACAACACGGCTGCCAGAAGAATACCAGCACACAAGATTGTTTTCATTTCCATACATCTGTATAGAATCGAGAAAGGAGATAAATATGATCAATCAGCGCAAACGGCATGTAAGCTCTTTTTGCATTTTCCCACTACCCCTCCACAATCTTCCCATCCTTCAGCCGGATTATCCGATCAAAGTACGGCAGGTGCCACTCCTCATGTGAGACCATCAGCACCGTCTGCCCCCGCTCCCGGTTGATCTCGGCAAAGAGGTCGAGGACGGCCTTTGAGTTCTCTGAATCAAGGTTCGCACATGGCTCGTCAGCGATCAGGATCTCAGGATCATTCACGAGGCCCCGGGCGACGGCAACCCGCTGCTGCTCCCCGCCCGAGAGCTCCTTTGGGAGATGATCGGCACGGGCACGAAGCCCGACCTGGTCGAGCATATGCAGAACCCGATCCCGGATCTCGTCTTCAGATACCCCTCGTGCCATCATCGGGAGAGCCACATTCTCAAATGCCGTCAGATCATGCATAAGGGCATACTCCTGGAAGACATACCCAAGCCACTCCAGCCGGAAGAGTGTGCGTTGATAGTCAGGGAGGGCGGTCACATCCTCTCCCGAGATGGTGACAGAGCCGCTTGTCGGGAGATCGAGGAGGCCGATCATATGGAGGAGCGTCGATTTGCCGCTCCCCGATGCTCCCGTGATTCCGATAAAATCCCCCTTGGCGATTGTGACACTCACCCCGTTCAATGCATGTACGAGCACGTCCCCCATCCTGTATGTCTTCTGGAGATCTGTCACCTCAATCACGAAATCAGCCCCTCATCGCATCAAGCGTATTCTCCCGTGTGATCCGCCATGCCGGCAGAAAGCCTGCGAGTGCAGAGGCTCCTGCAAGCCATCCGGCATTCTCAAGCATCGTTGCCATCTCAAAGACAGGAACCACATCGCCATCAGGGAACTCAAGCGGGTTTGCCGAGAAGTAGAGGAGGAGCAGGTTCACGACCACCATCCCGGCAAGTGAGCCGAAGAGCCAGATAAAGAGCACCTGTGCAACATAGCTCCCGATGATAATCCGGTTGGATATCCCGATTGCCTTCTGGATGCCTATCTGCCGCCGCTGGTTGATCGTCTTGATCGTGAAGACGATCCCAATCACAACAATCGCGATGATGAGGCTGACGGCAAGCGAGATTTTATCGATGATCGAGAACGTCTCCATCGAATCGGCAATCACCTGTGTCATCGCTTCATTCCAGGTCTCCACCCGCTCCTGCACCCCGAACTGAAGGAGGCGGAGCTTCACCAGATCAAGATCCTCTCCTGATTGTGCCCTGACAAGCACCTCGGTGGCTTCGGTATTCCGGGTACCAAGTACAGCATCCATCTCCTCCCACGAGATGAATGCCATATAATCGGCCTGGTAGGATTTTGTCGAGTATATCCCCTTCACGCGGTATGTCTTCAAAACCCCGTTTGCAAACATCACCTCTACCGAATCCCCAACCCTCACCCCGCCGAGCGACTCAAAGAAATCAAGGCCGGGATCTTCATGGCCCGCGACAAACTGGCCGAGCAGAATCCCGTCATCAGCAGGCGAGAGGAAATCACCCTCAACGATATGCTCATGGATCTTTGTGACCTCCATCTCATCGCGGGGATTGAACGCGGTGATCGGGATGCTCACCATCGAGCCCTTATGGCTCAGGGTGCCCCCGATGGAGTAGCGTGCCGAGGCCCGGGCAACGCCCGGCACCCGGTTCACGCGATCGAGGAGTTCATCCACATGGAAGAGGGTTCGCTCATCACGTTCGGGGCGGATCACAATATCAGACGTGACATAATCGATCGTCTGATCATGGAAGAGGTTCACTGCCCCACCGATGATTGCGGAGAGGAGAATCATATTCGTAAAGACCATCGCGATGATCAGGATATTCAGAAGCGTCCCCACCTTTCCCCCACGGAGAATCGCCCGTGAGGCAAGAAATATGGAGACGCGTGCTCCGGAAAGCATGAGTGATTCACTCCTTCTTCCGTTGTGAATAGAGATAGTACCCTGCTCCTGCAATCAGCACGAGAATGACAAGGGCAACAAGGGCACCTGCAACCCCCTGCTCCCTGACGACCAGTGTAAGCGGCTGTTCCATCCGGTGATCGCCATAATCATCCGAATACCCGACAGTGAGAGACGCGGGGATCTCGCCGCCTTCAGCCGCAGTCAGCCGGAAGACTGCCGGGGCATCGTTTCCGGGCCGGATCGAGCCGATGAACGTCTCCCGTTGCCCTGAAAGGGGGGCATCGAGATACGCCACAACAGATTCTGCCCGTCCGGTTCCGGTATTTTCGAGGCGGACAATCAGGTCGAATGGCTCACCCGCATCAACGGTAATTGGATCCGTTCTCACCGCAGAGACTGCAAGAGATGATGCTCCACGGACATCGACTGCACAGGCAGTGGTGATTGACGCAGTCGATCCGTCGGCCTGCTGGTAGCCGATCACAACCGGCAGCTCATAGAGGCCGGGTGCGATCTCTTTGCTGACCCGGAACGAAAGTGGGATCACCATCTCCACACCGGGAGCAAGCACGGGCATGAAAGATGATGCAGCCCCGACAGGGGCGATCATCAGATCCCCGGATTGAACGATAACCGTGATCTCCTGTGCAGCACTCTGCCCGGTATTGGCAACAGCAAGCCCTGTTTCAAATGTCTCACCGGGCCTGACAAAAGGAAGTGCCGCCTGCGACACCTCGATCACCGGAACCTTCATCGAGAAGATCGGCATATTCACATTCACCGGGATCGGGTAGATGACGCTCTCCCCGCCCCTCACCCTGATACGGAGCTGGGGGAAATAGATCCCGCTCTTCTCCGGCGCCTGAATCAGAAATACCAGATCCATCGACTGTCCGGGTCCAAGCACCCCTGTGAAAGCCGAGTTCCCTTCCAGTACCCGGATATCCCCCCGGCCATCAAAATAGACGCTTCCTATCACCAGGTAAACATCCTGGCTTTCCGATGTCGAGACCGGAAATACTTCCGTGAGATAGACAGATTCCGTACGAACTGAGGTGATTGCCGCATTCTGGATCGTAACATACACAATCGCCTGATCGCCCGGCATCACGACTGAGGGGACAACGGTATGATCGGTGATAATAACGGACTGCCCGGAAGCCTGTGCAACCCCTGTTAATAGGGCACTCAGAAGAATAAGGAGCATACAAAGGCGGAGGGGAATTGGTACAGGCGCCATAAACAGAATCCTCAGTATCATGAAAAACGACCCCCGGCATATATAATAGCTCTCTTCACCCTCCCGGAGAGAGCCATGTACAAATTAATCAGAACCGATCTCCTTAACTTCGAGAAGGATAGATATTCAAAGTAGTTCATGTCCGATCCTGGCGCCAGCTCCCCGATCCGTATCCTCTATATCGATGACGAACCTGCACTCCTTGACCTGACAAAACTCTTCCTCGAAGAGAAGGGCAGGTATTCAGTCGATATCCTCGAAGATTCTCTTGAGGCAATGGAGATTATTATGGATGGCGACTATGACGCAGTCGTCTCTGATTACCAGATGCCGTCAAAGGACGGGATTACTCTCTTAAAGGAGCTTCGGGAGGCCGGATCGACTCTCCCGTTCATCATCTTCACCGGAAAGGGAAGGGAGGATATCGTTATCGAGGCACTGAACAACGGTGCCGACTTCTATCTCCAGAAAGGCGGCAACCCCCGTGCCCAGTTTGCAGAGCTTGCCCACCAGATAGAGATGGCTGTTGCCTCAAGGAGAGCTGAGAAGAAGATCGCCGAGAACCTTGATGAGCTGAATGCCGCATATGAACAGCTCACCGCCAATGAAGAAGAGCTGAGATCGAGCTTCGAGGAGCTTTCGATACGGGAGCAGGAGATCAGGAGGAGCGAGCGGAGGCTCTCAGACATCATCAACTTCCTCCCAGACGCCACATTTGCGATCGATTCGGATGGTGCTGTCATCGCCTGGAACAAGGCCATCGAGGAGATGACCGGGATCGAAGCGGATAAGGTCATCGGAAAACGAGATTACGAATACTCCCTCCTCTTCTATGGAGAGAGAAGGCCCGTTCTCATCGACTATATCCTCAAAGGGGAGCTTGACAATATACAGGGGCACTACCCTGAGATCCAAAAGAGGGGTGAGAGTGCGATCATCGAGACCGATTCCGCCCGGATGAAGGGAAATAAGAGAGTCCTCTGGGCAACGGCATCACGGTTCTATGATGATAAAGGAGAGGTGGCGGGTGCCATCGAATCGATCCGCGATATCACCGAGCAGAAGAACCAGGAACGCGAACTCCTCTCGATGCATGAGGAACTGGCATCAACAGAGGAGGAGATCCGCCAGCACCTGGATGAGGCGATCACAGCACAGGAAAAACTCAGAAAGAGCGAGGAGCGTTACCGGGACATCTTCGAGAATACCGGCTCTGCACTTGCCATCTTCGGGCAGGATCTGACCATCCTAAGAGTCAATTCCCTCTTTGAGGAGCTCTCCGGCTATTCTGCTGCTGAGATCGAAGGAAAATTAAAACCCACTGCATTCATCCATCCAGAGGATATCGATCGGATAATGGAGTATCATCATGCACGCTACCAGAATGGTGACGCTCCACTCAGCTACGAGTTCCGGTTTATCAGGCGGAACGGGGAGGAGCGGATCATCTTCATCTCAATCGGGGTTTTACCAGAAGAACAGCTCTCCGTCGCCTCACTTGTGGATATCACCGAATGGAGGCGTGCTGAAGCACGGGCACAGGAACTTGTGCATATCCTTGAAGAATCAAAGAACGAGATCTTTATCTTTGATGCTGAGACACTCCGTTTCCTCTGGGTGAACAAGGGAGCCTGCAATAATCTTGGATATTCGATGGAGACGCTTGCAGGGATGACACCCCTCGATCTGAAGCCGGAATTCACACCGCAGTCATTCCGGGAGTTGATTGCGCCGATGCTCGATGGGAAGAAGGAATATAATGAATTCCGGACAGTTCATCAGAGGGCAGATGGGACGCTCTATCCTGTCGAGGTTCATCTTCAGATCTCCCGCTTCCATGGAAAACCGGCGTTTGTTGCGATCATCATTGATAGAACAGATACAGCCAGGGCCGAGGAAGAATTACTGATCCGCGAGAATATCCTCTCAAAGGTGATGGAGATCCTCCCGATCGGGCTCTGGTTTGCAGATAGCGAGGGGAAGCTCACCATGGGGAACCCGGCAGGGGTTGCCATCTGGGGTGCTGAACCCCACGTGGGGATAGAAGAGTATGGGATCTTCAAAGCCCGCAGGTACCCGTCTGGCGAAGAGATCGCACCCGACGACTGGGCACTTGCCCGGAGCATACAGGATCGGGTCACCATCACCGATGAACTTCTCGAGATCGACTGTTTTGACGACAAAAAACGCCTCATATACAACTATACCGCACCGGTGATCCTTGATGACGGAACACTCAAGGGTGCGATCGTCGTCAACCGTGATGTCTCCATGGAGAAGCGATCGGAAGAGGCACTGAAGCTCTCCAATAAAAAGATCCGCCTCCTCGCCGGTATCACACGCCATGATGTCAGGAACCAGATGATGGCCATTGACGGGTATATCGAACTGATCAGAAGGAGGGAACCTGAAGCCGGGATAGCTGAGTATCTCGAAAAGATCGGACTCTGCCTCGCACAGATCTCAAAATCCTTTGAATTTATGAAGGAATACGAGAAGATCGGAACGAGCGGACCGGCATGGCAGGAGATCAGCGCCTCGCTCGAACCTCTCGCCGGATCCAAAATTCCGATCACAAACACCTGCCGGAACGTCTCGATCATCGCCGATCCCCTCCTCACCAAGGTCTTCTCAAATCTTCTGGACAACACCATCCGGCATGGAGAAGATGCAACAGAGATCACGATCTCATGCGAAAAGAGCGATGGCAACCTGAAGATTCTATGGGAGGATAATGGATCAGGCATCCCTGAAACCATGAAAGAGCGAATTTTTGAATATAAATGCGGAAAAAACAGCGGGTATGGCCTCTACCTGATCCGGGAGATTCTGGCAATCACCGGGATCACGATCCATGAGGAAGGGATCGAAGGCGAGGGTGCCCGGTTTGTAATTCTGGTTCCGGCAGGCAGATGGAAGATCGGATAGATCGGTTTATTCTGCACCATTTTACTTTTCAATCGCTCCGACTGCCAATTCTCTCCCGCATTGCAGAAAGAAAGATGCCATTCCCCACTTCACGATCTATCCACTTTTCCAGAGGTTTCTTTCATCATATCCCGCGCGTAAGTGCACATAAGTAAAATTAATCAACTTAACAAATACATAAAAATTAACTGCATATACCCACACATTTATCGTAGCTGATCCGCCATCTTTCTTTATGAACGGAAAAATTGGCATTATTCTGGTAATGCTATTAGCAACTGCCTGCATCTGTATTTCCGGATGCACCGGTACAACACCAGCTGGTGAAGAGAATGCACAGCCTGACTCGCTGCTCGTCTACTGCGGAGCAGGAATGCGTGAACCTATGGACGACATCGCAATGGCATTTGAAGAGAGAACAGGTGTGAAGATCCACTACAACTATGGCGGATCAAACACGCTCCTCTCACAGATGGAGCTGACACAGCAGGGTGACGCATATATGCCCGGTGCCACCTCGTATATTGATGCAGCCCGTGAAAAGGGGTTCATCGACACTGAAGCAAATGTTGTCTACCACATTCCGATCATCATTGTTCCCAAGGGGAATCCGGCAGGAATCACATCTCTTGAAGATCTTGCAAAACCGGGTGTCAAAGTCGAGCTTGGAGACGCAGAAGCTGCTGCAATTGGAAAACTCTCTGACACCCTCCTGAAGAACAATGGTATCCTTGATGAAGTGCTGGCAAATACCATTGCACGAACAGCGACTGTGAACGAACTTATTGTCCATACCTCACTTGGGCAGACAGATGCTGCGATTATCTGGGAAGACCTCTTTGAGAGTGAAAAACTGGAAAAGATCACTATACCAAAGGAACAGAATATCGTGAAAGTTGTCCCGATTGGCAGCCTTACCTTCTCTGAATACCCGGAGACTGCAAGAGAGTTTGTCAATTTTGTCGCATCAGATGAAGGAAGAGCGATCTTTACAGCACACGGGTTCACCACATACCCTGACCCCTATTACGGGGAGATCTAAATACTCTTTTTTTTATTCCAAGGTGATTTTCCGATGAATGAACAGAACAACGCTATCAAAGCTATGGAGATCTGCTACCACCCGATAGGTCTTATCCATTCAGAATTTACAAATCAGGAAGAAACTCCGATACAGGGAATATTCAATGAATCTATTGGCACAGTCGAGGTTTTCCCAGAATATGCAGAGGGGCTGCAGGAGATCGAATCGTTCTCACATATCATTCTCCTTTACCACTTTCACCGTGCACAGGGCGGGCCTCTGCTCCAGAGACCATTTCTTGATGTTGAAAAAGCACGCGGAATCTTTGCCATCCGGCACTTCAACAGACCAAATCCCCTTGGCATCTCAATAGTCCGGCTCCTTGCAGTCGATGGAAATATACTCACCATCAAAGGCGTGGATATCCTGGATAAAACCCCGCTCATCGACATCAAACCCTATGTGTTTCAGTTTGACAACAGAGATGAAGTATCAAGCGGATGGGTTGATGACCAGCACTTTGATGGCATCGCAGAATGGAACAGCACTCCAAAAGCGCTGAGAGATAGGAAGAGGATCAACCTATGAGGGGAGGGGTCAAATCCCCACTCAGGGCTGCTACAATTGCCATTGGTGTTGGGCTTGCTCTCTTCATCGTACTCCTCCTGCTACTGATCATGAGCCATCCCACACTCGAGGGGATGATAAACTCACTAAAATCGCCTGAGATCCATTTTGCAATTTACCTGAGCCTGGTTACATCGTTTATCTCAACAGGGCTCTGCATCTTAATCGGCGTTCCTGCAGCCTATGCACTGGCACGATATGATTTTCCCGGAAAGCATGTGGTAAACACCATTCTCGACATGCCACTTGCCCTTCCGCCTCTTGTTGCGGGTGTCGGGCTGCTGCTCTTCTTTGGAACAACACCGGTTGGAGAGGCGCTTGCCATGGCAGGGCTTGTCTTTGTCTTCACTCCACTGGGAATCATTATAGCACAATTCTTTGTGAATGTCCCGTTTATGCTCCGCATTATGCGTTCAACATTTGAAGGGATCAGCCCTCGTTATGAGTATGTAGCCAAAACACTCGGCTGCAATGATACACAGGCACTCTGGAGGGTAACGCTTCCCATGGCAGCCAATGGTTTCCTTGCCGGATCGGTCATCACCTGGGCAAAAGGCATCGGAGAGTTCGGTGCGGCATTGATGGTTGCAGGGGCAACCCGTATGTCAACTGAAACATTGCCAATCTCGCTTTTCCTGAATATGTCATGCGGAAAACTGGATCTTGCCATCTCGGCAGCAACGATTTTGATCTTCATGAGTCTTCTTTCGCTCTATGTCTTCGAACGGTACGGCGGATTCGCCAGATTATAGGAGGTTAAGATGTTACAGATACAGAATATATCCAAGGATATGGGAGAATTCTTCCTGGATCATGCCTCTCTTGAGATATCCAAAGGAGAATACCTGGTGATCATCGGGCCAACCGGAGCAGGCAAGACAATACTTCTTGAAACTGTCGCAGGCATTTATGAGCCTGATGGCGGCTCCATCCATCTGGATGGGGATGATATTACCCACGCACCTCCGAAGGACCGGAATATCACGATGGTCTATCAGGATTACATGCTCTTCCCCCATCTCACTGTCAGGGATAACATCGCATTTGGCCTGAAATCCAAAAAGGTTCCATCAGATGAGATACATGAGGCAGTTCAGAGATATGCGGAAATGCTCCATATTGCCCACCTTCTCCACCGCTATCCTGATACACTCTCGGGAGGAGAGCAACAGCGGGCAGCTATTGCACGTGCAATGGTGATGAATCCCTGGGCGCTCCTGCTGGATGAACCTCTGAGTGCACTGGATGCAAAAACACGGGAGAATCTCCGGAAAGAATTAAAAGATCTTCACGAAATCACGAAAACAACGATCATTCATATAACCCACAACTTTGAAGAGGTATTTGATCTCGCCGATCGTGTTGCCATCATGAATGAAGGCAAAATAGTGCAGGTTGGCGTACCTGATGAGATCTTCAGAAAGCCAAAGAACCATTTTGTAGCAGAATTTGTCGGTGCCACAAATGTATTCAAAGGCACTTCAACGTCTGAAAATGGAATTGCAAGCATAAAAATAGGGGATATTATTGTCAGGGCTCATTCTGAAGTTGTGGGAGATGTTTACATCTCCGTCCGCCCGGAGGAGATTCTCATCTCTACCGCGCCTCTTGCATCACCCATACGAAACGCCTTTCCCGGAAAGATATCTGAGATCCGCCACTGTGGCGCGATGATAAGGCTCATTGTTGACATTGGAGTGACGTTTGTTGTCGCGCTGACAAGGCAGGGTTTCGAGGAGGCAGAACTGGGAATCGGGGATTTGGTATATATTGCATTTAAAGCAACATCAGTTCATCTCTTCCCTGGAAAAAGCACAACGGAATGAAGCCGGAAAAGGGTCTTCTGACCACCTCACTTTTCTCTTCCGGCAGGCAATATATACCAGCATGAATCATTACGGAGCAGCACTCCTTGGCAGGGTTCGATCAACCCGGCCGCTCATTCACCATATTACCAATACCGTCACAATCAATGACTGCGCAAATGCAACCCTTGCCATCGGTGCAGCACCGGTGATGGCAGGCGCAATCGAAGAGGTTGCCGAGATGGCCGGGATTGCAGGCGCCCTTGTCCTCAATATCGGAACCCTTACACCCGCACAGGTAGATGCGATGGTTGCCGCAGGGAAAGCCGCAAATGCACATGGCATCCCGGTGATCCTTGATCCGGTCGGAGTCGGTGCAACAACACTCAGGACAGAGAGTGCAGAGAGGATTCTGAATGAATGCAGAATCACTATCCTGAAAGGAAACGCCGGTGAGATCGGAGTCCTTGCCGGAAGCGGCGGCACTGTCAGGGGGGTTGATTCGGGTGGCTGTACGGGTGATCCCATTGAGGTTGCCCTTCGGTGTTCCGGGAGGTGGAACACAGCCGTTGCCATGACCGGAAAGACCGATATCGTCTGCGGGAATGGTGAGGCGTACCTGATTTTAAACGGAAGCCCGATGATGGAGCGGCTCTCGGGGACCGGCTGTATGGCAGCATCTGTTGTGGGGGCGTTTGCAGCCGCAGGCGACGATCCGGTGAAGTCCGCCGCCGCTGCACTCATCGCATTCGGGCTTGCCGGGGAACGGGGGGCAGAAGGTGCCCGGGGACCATATTCTTTCAGAACCGCACTCTTTGACGAACTCGCATCACTGACACCGGAGACGGTATCGGCTGAGGCACAGGTGGAGCAGTACCGTGGCATATGATCTCTACGTCATCACCGACGAGCAGATCGGGAGGGGGAGATCCCATACCGAACTCGCCCGGATGGCGCTTCTGGGCGGAGCGGATATCATCCAGCTCCGGGACAAGAGGATGGATGCTGCATCCCTCTACCGGACAGCAACAGAGATTCTGGCCCTTACCAGGGATGCCGGTGCCTGTTTCATCATGAATGACCGGCTTGATATCGCTCTTGCAACCGGAGCAGACGGAGTACATCTCGGCCAGCAGGATATGCCAATATCCGAAGCCCGCCGGATTGTTCCCAGGGACTTTATCATCGGCTCTTCTGTCGGATCGGTTGATGAGGCGATACAGGCAGAGATATCAGGTGCCGATTACCTTGCACTCAGCCCGGTCTTTGCCACCACCTCAAAAGATGATGCCGGATGCGGGCACGGCCTTTCAACACTGAGCGCCATCCGTGCCGCAACCCGCCTCCCACTTGTCGCAATCGGCGGGATCACATGGGAGAATATCGGGTCAGTGATCGGTGCGGGGGCAGATGGTGCCGCCGTCATCTCTGCGGTTATCGGAGAGGAAGATGTCGCAGCAGCAGCAGCAGAACTGAAGCGGCAGATTGCGGTGGCAAAAAATCCTGGCAGGACACCCCCCGTTCTACAGAAGGTGTGATTGCAATGGCCCGGCCTGTGATTGGCATTATCGGAGGCGGGCCGGCAGGACTCTTCTGTGCAGCTACGATAAAGTCAGAGGGAAGCCGGATCATCGTCTTTGAGAAGAAGAGGGAGGCAGGTCGGAAACTCTTAATCACCGGATCCGGGCGGTGCAATATCACACATGCGGGCAATATCCGCAGTTTTGAAGAACATTACGGTGAGAACGGGACTTTTTTGAAACCAGCACTCAGGAATTTTACGAACCGGGATCTGATCGCGTTCTTCGAAGAGCGGGGATGCCCCCTCTATACAGATGAGAACGAGAAGTTATTCCCTGTATCAGAAAAGGCAGATGATATCCTCTCTCTTCTGATGGCCGAATGCCGGGAGAACGGGGTGATCTTCAGGCAGAACAGCCAGGTTCGTGCCGTGGAGCGCTCAGGGAACAGCTTTCTGATCAGGACAGACGATCAGGAGGTGCTGGTCGATCACCTCGTCATTGCAACCGGCGGTGCATCATACCCATCAACCGGATCAACAGGTGACGGGTATGGCTTTGCCGAATCCCTCGGCCACCGGATCATTGGGATTGGACCCGCCCTTGCCCCGGTACACCCGGACCAGTATCCGTTTTCAGATCTCGCCGGGATCTCCTTTGATGATATCACGGTCTCGGTCCTCAGGGAGAAAAAGATTGTTCGGAGAGTGACAGGGGATCTCCTCTTTACGCATAATGGCTTCTCAGGCCCCGCCATCCTGCATGCATCCCGGTACATCAGGGATGGCGACAGCCTCAGCATCGCATTTCTCCCGGAAAAAGAGAGGGAGGCGATCGCATCTCTTATCACCCATGGAACACAGGCATACGGGAAGCGTCTTGTGAAGACGATCCTCTCGGAACTACCCCTTCCTGCACGCTTCATCCAGCGGCTCACCGAAGAGGCGGGGCTGTCACCGGACAGTACAGTGGCCCACCTCACAAAAGAGAAGAGGAAAGAACTCCTTTCGCTCCTCACAGGCTGGATATTTCAGATCAAAACGGTCGGCGGATTTGACGTTGCAATGGCTACCCGCGGGGGCGTTGCACTTGAGGAGATCAACAACAAAACGATGGAATCGAAGCTTCTTCCAGATCTCTATTTTATCGGAGAGGTGCTCGATATCGACGGCGATACCGGGGGATATAACCTTCAGGCAGCATTCTCAACCGCATATGCAGCTGCGGAATCAATCTCTGCAAAAACAGGGGAAATTTAGATATTCGAGAAACGGAGCCTGACCTCACCGGGATCCAGGTGGCGGGCTTCCATCAGGGCGGAGATGATTGCATCCGAATGGGCGAGCGCAACCATCTCAAAGGCTGATCCCCTCCCGATAGGAACCGACGCCGAGCGGTACTGTCCGGAGATCTGCCTCACCTCATACTCAGGTGGAAGATCAGCACTATTTCCGGACGATTCACCGAGATCGATGACCAGATCAACATACCCGGCTGCTTGTGAGTCCGGATTTGCGGTGATAAGGCAGGACCACCCTCCAAGTTCACGCACCTTCTCAGCCGCGCTCACCACCGACTTCGTCTCGCCGGAGCCGGAGAAGACAACGAGCATATCGCCGGAATCAAAGGCAGGGGTGATCGTCTCACCGATCACATAACAGGGGAACCCAAGGTGCATCAGCCGTATCGCAAACGCCTTGGCAACAAGCCCGGATCTCCCGGCGCCAGTGACATATATCCTCCTTCCGGAGAGGATCTCGGAGATGAACTGCCGTGATTCCTCCTCGTCAATCACCTCGGCAACACGGATGATCATCTCCGCCGTCCTGAGCATATAATCCGATATATTCACGCTATCCCCTGTCATGTCTGATCACTTCTGGATCATGACGGGGTAAGAGGATATCGGTCATCCCCTGACCATCCCGATGCCAAGGAGGATCAGGGTCACCAGCAGCACCGGGGGGATCACATACCGGCAAATACCAAGGACAAGGTGTGGAATGAAACCTTTCAGCCCGCCCTTCTCCCTGAGCAGATGGGGATCGAGTATCCAACCGAATGCAACTGCCATGAACAGTGCCGTCAGGGGAAGGCCAAATGAGCCAGCCGTCTCATCAAGAAGATCCAGCACCGGAAGACCAGTGCTCCTGTGGTTCCTCTATCCCTTCAGCAGACATGAGGAGAGGGGTCTCTCCTCAGAATACAAGAGTGTTACTGATATTCGACCGGCTGTGACTGCCGGGGAAGCCCGCCTTTGAAGTGCTGCTGTATCCGGGAATAGTATTCTGTCAGCCGTTCGTTCATCGTCGGCCTCACCTTCTCCAGAGCAGCTTCGAAGTGGCGGGTGGAGACGACTGTTACCCCCTCCCGCATCGCAAGCATTCCTGCCTCACGGCAGAGCCCTTCGAGATCGGATCCGACATATCCGGCAGTCCGGACTGCAACCGCCGCGATGATCGCATCACGTGCCGGATCAGGGGACTGCTGATTGAACCGGGAGGCGAGATCGTGGATGAGTTTCCGGATCTCGCTCCTCTTCAATCCTGCCCCTTCCTTCTTCGGCATCTCCGAAGCTGCCTGCCTGATGGAATCAACGGTGATCTCGGCACCCTCACCAAGAGAATCGAATATCTTCTCGATGCAGCCATATTCACAGCCTTCAAGGAGAGTGATGAGCTCTTCAATCGTTCCTCCTTCAATCGGCATGCTCCTCATATGGATCCAGAGGATTCTTTTCCGATCCTCTTCATCAGGCTCCCCGATATAGACGAGCCGATCGAACCTGCCGGGCCGGAGAAGGGCGGGATCGACAATATCCGGCCTGTTGGTTGCTCCCATCACGATCACATCGCGGATATCCTCGATCCCGTCGATTTCGGTTAGGATCTGGTTTAAAACACTCTCGATGGTATGATTGGAATCCCCGCCCCCGCGAGCCGGGGTGAGGGCATCCATCTCATCAAAGAGGATGATCGAAGGTGCCACCTGCCGGGCCTTCTTGAAGATCTCACGAACCGCCCGTTCACTCTCCCCAACCCATTTGGAGAGGAGCTGGGGTCCCTTGATCGGGATGAAGTTCGCACCCGACTCGGTTGCAACAGCCTTTGCGATCAGGGTCTTCCCGGTACCAGGAGGACCATAGAGGAGGATACCTTTTGGAGACTGTATCCCAAGCTCTTCAAACTTCTCCCTGTCGGTGAGGGGAAGCTCGACTGCCTCCCGAATCTCCTGCCGTGCAGCAGCAAGGCCGCCCACATCGGCCCATGTGATGTTGGTTCCCTCCAGCATCACCTCACGCATCGCTGAGGGGAAGACCTCACGCTGTGCTTCGCGGAAATCATCCGCGGTCACCTTCAGTTTATCAAGTACTTCCTGCGGTATCGAGTCCTGTTCGAGATCGATCTCGGGGAGATACCGTCTCAGGGCACGGATCGCAGCTTCCCGTGCGAGGGCGGCGAGATCGGCCCCGACAAAACCATGTGTCCGGCCGGCAATCAGATCGATCCTGACACCTTCGTCAATCGGCATGCCACGGGTATGGATATTGAGGATCTCCTGGCGATCTGCATGCGGCGGCACCCCGATCTCGATCTCGCGGTCGAACCTGCCGGGGCGCCTGAGGGCGGGATCGATCGCATCCAGCCGGTTGGTTGCGCCGATCACAACAACCTGCCCGCGTTCCTCAAGCCCGTCCATCATCGTCAGCAGCTGGGCAACCACCCGCCGCTCCACCTCGCCGGTCACATCCTCTCGTTTCGGCGCAATCGAGTCGAGTTCATCGATAAAGATGATCGAGGGTGCATTCTCGTTTGCCTCCTCGAAGACCTCGCGGAGCCGCTGTTCGGATTCGCCATAGTACTTCGAGATCACTTCGGGCCCTGCAATCGATATGAAGTTCGCACCCGACTCATTGGCAACAGCCCGTGCGATCAGGGTCTTTCCGGTGCCGGGAGGCCCATACAGCAGGACACCCTTTGGAGGCTCGATCCCAAGGGTCTTGAAGAGTTCGGGATGGCGGATCGGGAGCTCGATCGTCTCCCTGAGCCGCTGGAGTTCGTCTTTTAATCCGCCGATATCCTCGTAGCTGATCCGCTTCAGCCCCTCAAATCCGGGAACGGGCTTGTCGGATACGGTGATGGTGGTATTTCTGGTGATGATTACAGCATCCTCTGGTTCAAGGGAGATCACCTTGAACTCGATCAGCTGGGGGATCATCATCGCACGGATCGGAACTACATCGCCGATCGAAACCGGGTAGTTGATCAGACCCTGTGCGGCATGCTCCATATGAATGGTCAGGTGTGGGGGCAGGTTCTCGGGCGGCGCGATCACCACCTCTTTTGCCTCGATCACCGCCTCCACTTTCGAGATCTTCACCCGGTCGCCGATGGTGACGGCGGCATTCTCACGGGTGAATTTGTCGATCCGGATCTTCTGCTGATCCCAGTCTTTCGCCATCGCACGCCAGACCTTTGCGAGCGTCTCCTTCTTCCCCTCGACTTTGATCAGATCGCCTGGGGAGACACGGAGTGCGAGCATCGTCTCTGGATCGAGGCGTGCCTTCCCTCCACCCAGATCTTCAGGATAGGCCGAATCGACCTTCAGGTACACTTCAGGCATTACTTTATTGTCAACGGTGCCCGGACATATAAGTAGTGTTTTTTCGATGCGGACGATCCTCTTTGACCCGGTGAATGGTGCTGCGGGAGATATGATCACAGGAGCCCTCCTTGCCGCTGGTGCTGATGAGGAGGCGGTGATCCGGGCGATGGCCTCACTTGTCGGAAAACCGGAGATATCACGGGTTTTGCGGTGTGGTATCGGGGCAACATACCTGAGGACGCATGCGGGGGAGAGTACCCGGACGCTGGATGAGGTCCTCACCCGCCTCAGGGAGGCTGATGCGACAGCCGGGGTAAAGGAGATGGCGGCGCGGATCTTTTCAAGAATCCATGATGCAGAGACCCGCGTCCATGGTGACCATGCCCATTTCCACGAGGTCGGAGCGGATGACGCGATTGCGGATGTGATCGGGGCATGCACCGCCCTCCTCTCACTTGCACCGGATGCTGTCGCAGTCCTCCCGATCCCGCTTGGCAGGGGGACGGTCAGGTCTCTGCATGGGATCATGCCGGTTCCGGCACCGGCAACTGCGTATATCCTTGAAGATTCAGGGCTTCTCACCAGAAGGACGGAGGAAGAGACCGGGGAGCTGGTCACCCCGACGGGGGCTGCACTTCTCGCTGAATTTCTGGCAGCCTTTCCGGGAGGAGAGGAGGACGGCACCATCGCCGCAGTCGGGTATGGTGCGGGTACACGAGACCCAAAAGACCGTCCGAATGTCCTCAGGGTGATGATCCTTGAGAGCAGTGAGAGCCTCCCGACGGTGGATATCCTGGAGACGAATGTCGACGATGTCGATGGCGAGGTGATCGCCTATACGATCGCCCGTCTCCACCGCGAGGGTGCACGGGATGCGTCAGCCATTCCGATCATCATGAAGAAGGGAAGGCCCGGCCATCTGATCCGGGTGATCTGCCGCAGGGAGGATTCTGAGCGGCTTGCGGGAGTCATGGCAGAAGAGCTGGGAACGCTCGGAGTCCGGTGCATCCCGTCGGTTCACCGGTTCATTGCGGATCGGTTGGTGATCACAATCCGGATACCGGAAGGAGACGAGATTCCCGTGAAGATCGGGTACTCACAGGGAAAGATCATCTCCGTAAAAGCAGAGTTCGATGCTGTTGCTACCGCCGCTGAGCGGCATGGGCTGAGTGTCCGTGATCTGAAGAGGAGAGCCGAGGAGATCGCATACCGGGAGCTGGAAGGGTGGAGACAGGACGCGTAAGCACAGGCAGCCCGGATCTGGACCGGATCCTCGGTGGCGGCCTTGAGAGGCAGATGATCACCCAGATCTATGGGGAGCCGGGGAGCGGCAAGAGCACGCTCGCCATCATAGCAGCGGTTGCCACCCTGAAGGAGGGTGCCGGGGTCATCTTCTTTGATACCGAAGGATTCTCACCCGATCGGTTCGTCCAGATCTGCGGTGGCGAGGATGCCGCCCCGGAACTTGCCACCCGTCTCTACCTGTATGAGCCGATCGATTTTGCCGAACAGGGGCTGATGATCATTGAATCACAGAAGATCTTCACAAAACAGAGGATCGGTTTAATCGTGATGGATTCGGCAACCGCCCTTTACAGATCAGAACTGGAGAAACGGGGCGATGTGCAGCGGATGCTTGGGAAACAGATGATCGAGATTCTGGCAATTGCGCGAAAAAACCAGGTTCCGGTCTTAATTACCAACCAGGTGTACATGGATCCGTCAACCGGCACATTCTCAGGTCTCGGCGGAACGACCCTGTCACACATCTCAAAGGCGATCATCAGGATCGAACGGAGAGACAGCACCCGCCGGGCGATCGTCATGAAGCATCGATCCCGCCCGGAAGGGGAATCATTTGATTTTGCCATTACAGAAGATGGGATCAGATCATGCTGATCTTTATGCAGAGATAAATCGGGCAGTATATCAATAAAAACGATTATCCGGGATAAATCCCGGAATTATCAATACTCGTTCTCTTCAGAGCTCGATCATCCCGATGAAGACGACTTCGGCGGGGCCGGTCATTGTGACCGTCTCATTAAAGCGGATCCTGAGCGGGCCACCCTTCGTCTCGACGATACAATCATTCATCACATAACCGAGCTTGTGGGCAACCGCCGCAGATGCTGTGGCACCGGTTCCGCATGACCAGGTCTCGGCCTCGACACCCCGCTCGAATGTCCTGATCCTGAGGAGGTTCTGATCAACCTTCTCGACAAAGTTGACATTCGCACCCTTTGGGAAGGTGGGATGGTTCCGGATGGTTGGTCCAAGCTTCATCAGATCAATCGCCCCGATCTCATCAACAAAGACGACCGCATGGGGAACACCGGTATTGGCGGCATAGACCTGGTAGGTTCCGATATGCTCCGAGTAATCATCTTCGCCTGTCCCGGTTGCCGGGATCCCGCTTCTGGCAAATGCCGGGGTGGGCATTGTGATCGTTGCATAGAACTCATCATTCTGGTATCCAAGAGTAACCGGCATGATACCGGCGAGCGTCTCGACCGTGCTCTCCTTCTTGATATAATCCTGATCATATGCATACCGTGCAAGGCAGCGGATCCCGTTTCCGCACATCTCTGCCTCAGACTCGTCGGGCTGGAAGAGGCGCATTTTGACATCCGCAGATTCGGACTTTGAGATGAAGAGGACACCGTCGCCCCCGATACCAAACCGGCGGTCACAGAAGAGCATCGCAAAAGCGGCTTTCATCTCTTCAGGGATGATCTCGTTCTCCATCTCATCGATCAGGATGAAATCATTGCCATTTCCCTGTAATTTTACAAATTGTACTCCCATGAACATCTCCTCATGTAATCTTCTCATTTACCTTGTCCGGGGAGCTATAAAATGTATCATCCACGGAATCGAAGGGTGATCCGGCATCCGGATACCTCAGACACCATCTTATCTGATCATCGAAAGATCCCATCCGAGATGATCCCTTATGATGAACGGGGCATATGACGGAGGGATCAGGCCTGTTTCCGTCACGATTGCATCGATATATGCTGCCGGCGTTACGTCAAAGACCGGATTTCGAACTCTTACAAAAGGGAGCTCAGATGCAAGATCTTCAGCAAGCACCTCAGAGCCCGGCCGCTCCTCGATCGGGATGGTATGCCCGGCGAGGGTGCGGGGTGCAAACTTGTAGGTCTCGGCAGCAACGATCATCCGGGTACGTGCCTCGTGTGCAGCAAGGGCGATCTGGGAGGTCCCGATCTTGTTTATGACACTCCCATCGGAACAGACTGCATCCGCTCCGGCGATCGCTATATCGACATCATTGATGAAGGCGCGGACAGCTGAATCGACGATATAGTGTGTTGGGATTTCATGCTGGTTCAATACCCTGATTGTCAGGAGACCCTGGTTCCATGGCCTGACCTCGGTCGCATAGACCTCAATTTCTTTTCCCTGCCGCTTCGCCTCGATGATACAGGCGAGTGCCGCCTCTGAGTTGCAGTGGGTGAGGATCACATCTCCATCCCTGATCTGGTTCGCACCGATTGTGGCGATCATCGAAACAGCCTCTTCAGAGGACCTGATGAAGGCATCTGCATTTCTTTGGACAATACCGCGCGCATCTTCCGCATCTGCTGCATCCTCAAGGCCCCGCATGACGATATGAATCGCATTGGGGAGTGAGACGGCTGTCGGGCGGGTGGAGCGGAGGAGGGCTGCTGCCCGGTTCATCTCTTCACAAAAAGCAGCCTCCACTGTTGTTTCTGTTGCCCCGGCATGGTCCCTGAGTGCTGCTGCTGCTGCACGCGCAATCCGTCCGGCACCCCGTATCTCCATCGAGCGGATGGCATCTGCTGTCCTGATCAGTGGCATATATCAATCGACGGTACTTATCATTGATAAAGGTGGCTTTTGGATGACGATCGCAGTAGTCTTTGACAGTGCCGGGACGCTCCTCCGTACCTACCGGGTTGCAAAAGAGATTGCAGCAGGAAAGATCATCGAGGAGATAGAGACAACCACTCTCACCTTTGATGATCCCGATCGAATCCTGGTGCTTCTCCATGTACACTCCGAGGATGTCATTAAAGCAGACAAAGACGAGCTTCTCTCTGCATTTCTCTGCAGGAAAAAAATTGAATTTGGCATATCCTGCGGGCGCCGCGTGATCACCCAGGATGAAGTGGCCGATATCCTCTATCATGAAGAGTATGCCGCTGTTGGCGATCTCCAGGATACGATACGCAGTGTCTGGAACCGGTGCAGCCACATCAAGCCGGTGATAGCGATCAACTCGGGCGTGATCCTCAATGTCAGAAGCAGGATGATCGAATTCGCAATAACAGCCGGGGGAAGCCCGTTTCCCGGTGCGAAAGAGACGATCACCCGGCTCCACCAGATGGGGATCGCCACCTTCATCGCCTCAGGGGACAGGGGATCAAAACTTGAGCGGATGGGAGATTATCTCGGCATCCCGCATGACCGGATCTTCGGCGTTGCCACCCCGACGATGAAGGCGGAGATCGTACGGAGATTAAAAGACAATTATGATACCGTCCTGATGGTCGGAGACGGGATCAATGATCTCCGGGCGATGAGGGAGGCGGATATTGCCATCCTTTCGGAGCAGCAGCCCGGTGAGCGGATTGAAGCTTTGGAAGCTGCTGCCAACTATACGATTCATGAACTCAATGAAGTGATCGCAATCATTGAAGAGATTTTGCGATCAGATCCCGGGAAGACTGTTCACATATAAAGACTAATATGCTCCTTCTTCTACATACTACTCAAGAGGCTGCTTCATGAAACCCTTTATCTCAGTCGAAAACCTCTGCATGGACTTTAATGGCACGAGAGTACTCAATAACATCAATCTTGAGATCTCAGAAGGTGAAACCGTCGGTATCATCGGCAGGAGCGGTGCAGGAAAGACCGTCCTGATTCACCTTATCCGTGGAATCGATCAACCGCCGACTGGGGGGCGGGTCATATACCACATCTCGAGGTGTGATTCCTGCGGTCGGATTGAGCTTGCAAGCAAGGCTGAATCCACCTGTTCCCGCTGTAATGCCGGAACCCTTCAGAAGAGAGATGTAGATCTCTGGAATGAGGACGATTCTACAAAACGCCACCTGATGCAGAGAACCGCGATTATGTTCCAGCGGACATTTGCACTGTATGGAAACGACCGTGTCATCGAGAATGTCCTCAGGGCACTCGAAGATACCGGCTATCCCTCAGGAAAAGCAGTATCACGGGCCGCTGATCTCCTCGATGAGGTGAGGCTCTCGCACCGGATGATGCATATTGCCCGTGATCTCTCCGGCGGTGAGAAACAGCGCGTGGTTCTTGCGCGCCAGCTTGCAAAAGAACCTTTCCTCCTCTTCGCTGACGAACCAACCGCAACCCTCGACCCGAAGATGGCTCGTGTCGTTCATGAGATGTTGAAAGAGGCTGCAAGCTCCGCATCTATGGGGATGATCATCACCTCCCACTTTGCCCAGGCAATCAAGGATGTCGCGGATCGTGCGATCCTCATTGCAGACGGCGAGATCACCGCCACCGGAACCCCGGAAGAGGTGATCGCCACCTTCATGAAAGATCACCATGATGACGAGGTCTTTGCAGCACCTGAGTTTGGTAATGCCCTCATTCGATCTGAAAATTTAAAGAAGCGTTACATATCCGTTGACCGGGGTGTGATCCGGGCCGTTGACGGGGTCGATTTTGAGATCCGGGAGAAGGAGATCTTCGGCATCATCGGGACAAGCGGTGCAGGAAAGACGACACTCTCACGGATTATTTCGGGGATCCTTGAGCCTACAAGCGGCAGGCTCGATATCAAGATTGGTGATGAATGGGTCGATATGACGCGTCCGGGATACCAGTTCCGTGGCCGTGCCAAGATGTACATCGGCCTCCTTCACCAGGAATACGACCTCTTCCCGCACAGATCCGTCCTTGACAACCTGACAGATTCGATCGGTCTTGAGTTTCCAAAGGAGCTTGCCATCAGGAAGGCGATGATCACCCTGAAGATGGCAGGCTTCACTGAAGAGAAGGGGCGGGCAATCCTGAACCGGCAGCCTGATTCCCTCTCTGAAGGGGAACGCCACCGTGTTGCGCTGGCACAGGTCCTGATACGTGAGCCGAAGATCATCATCCTCGATGAGCCGACCGGCACCATGGATCCGATCACAAAAGTCGATATAAAGCATTCAATTCTTCACTCACGTGAGGAGATGGACGAAACCTTTGTTATCGTCTCACATGACATGGAGTTTGTGCAGGAGGTCTGCGATCGCGCCGCACTGATGCGTGGAGGCAAAATCGTTGCTATCGGTCCGACACAGGAGATTATGGATCTTCTCACCGCAGAAGAACGCGACATCATGAACAAGGCTATCGCGGGAGAATAGCATGGTCAGGGTCACTCTGGATGGCACGGCAATCCAGGCAGATGATGGAGCATGCCTGAAGGATATCCTTCCCGATCATAACCCGGCATTATCCCTTGCAATCATCAGGCCCGGTGTCGTCTCTGAAGAGGTGACACGCCATTTCCGGATCACCACCACCAAAGGGGAGTTTGTTGCCGAGATCCCGGATGGCAGCGTGAGCCTTCCCGATCCGCATGATGCATCCTTCAACCCGGCTCTCCACTGGTCTGATCGGTACGCCGCGGCATTTGGGCCTTTTCCATCCGATTTCAAACCTTCACGCCGTCCTTCCCGGTATGCACGCGGAGATATCCTGATCGGGTGTGGAGGCTATGAAACACAACGCTCCTACCTGATCGTATCCAGAAAAGAGCACCAGGCAGATCACGGTGCAGCAGAAGGGGGAGGGATCATCGGCCGTGTTGTTGCCGGGCGTGGTGCAGTTGACAGGCTTGATACCGGGGATCGGATCACCGGGATCGAGCGGATGATCAGCTGGGCTGATAGCACCCATACGATTACGACAACCGATCTCTCCCTCCCTCTTGAAGAGGAGATGGAGATCATCTCCCATATCCGGATTCATGCAGACGGCTATTCCGGGGAGAATATTGATACCACGTTTGCTGATTCGGTGGATCACCTCCTCTTCTCCCTGCAATCCGGGATCTTCCATGCAGAGAGAACCACATCCACTCATTGCATGGATGCGCATCTCGGCCGCATGGATATCAGGCATGAACAGAAAGCCCCCCGGCGTGAAGGTGCGGTAACCGCACGGACGAAAGGGAAGCTCTCCGGTGCGATCTATATCTACCGCGATGATGTGGCAACGAGTCCGCACCACACCGTCATCGGGCAGGTGACTCATGGGATCGAACTCATCAGGCTGATCTCAGAGGGAGAATCATGTGCTGTTGTCTGTGAACCGGAGCGGTTCGATCTGCTGGGCATGCATCTTGGAGATGCCCTCTCATATGCAAAGAAACGGGGTATCTCTCTGAATGCTGATTCAGAGATCGCCAAACGGGTTATCATAAGCCAGGAGCCGGGCACCACCCTCCAGGTGCTGAAAGAGAAGCAGGTGGCCGTCACAACGATGGATCAGAATGATGTCATCGATGTCACGCTCTTTGATGAGATGGCCCCCCGCACCGTCGATATATTCCGCAGGTTCACAGGGCTGAAGAGGTACTCGATCGGGATGCTCCCGTTCTTCTTCAGTTTTGATGATGTCTGGCTGTTTGAACCGGATATCCCCGAGAAGATCAATATCATCCCAGAGAATATACCTGTTGGTTCTGTTCCGAAGCGCTCGCTTGGGATGACGAATGCATCCCGGAGAGGGGCCGGGCTTGTCGGGGTGCGTGACTCGGAGAATGCCGAGTTCGGCCCGACTGCTGAGCCTTTTGAGGGAACAAACATCATCGGAACCATGCACGATCTGGAGAAGCTTGGGAAGCTCAAGGAAGGAATGCCCGTCTATATCAGGGAGGTGAAGAGATGAAAGAGTACAATCCCGAGTATGTCGGCACCGAGACGAAATATGTCTTCGTCGAATCACCAACGACCACCCCGCAGGATCTTGCTATCGCCGCCTACGAGGTTGCGATGGGCATTATGATCAAGGAGACCTGTTTCGGGGTGCAGGTTACCGGGACGCCGGACGAAGTTGCGAGGGTGGTTGAACGCCTCCGGAAGCTTGATCCCTTCCATATCTTCATCAAGGACAGGGGATTTCCTCCGGGAGATCCGCGGAGATGCAGGGCGAACCTCGGGGGATCAAGGCCCGGATACCTCGGGCATGAATACGAGATCGGACTTTCGCGATTTATTTCATACGGACTGAAAGAGACGGATACCATGAAGCCAGAAGATCTAAAGAAGACTGCACAGCCTTTCAAACGGGAGCCACCCCTCGATATTGAGGAGCTCTCATCCATCATCGAGGAGGAGGCCTGAGTATGGCAAAGGTCTTCATCTATCCGGCAACAAGCCTGATGCTCTCGGACCTCGTTGCACGATTTGGGCATAAGCCGCTTGGATCTGCACTCTCAGTACGCGAACATATCCAGGCAGGCGGTTTCGATTCCCCGCCCCTCCAGATCACGCCTGAAGACCCTAAGAAGGGTCTTCACTGGGCAGCGGTTGAGGTGCCCTCAGGAGTACGGGGGCGGATGTCGCTGTACGGACCCCTGATCGAAGAGGCAGAAGCGGCCATCATCATTGAGGAATCCGACTTTGCCTTCGGCTGCATGGGATGTGCACGGACAAACGAGCTGCTGATATTCCTCCTGAAACAGAAGGGAATACCAGTCCTCGAGCTTTCATACCCAAAGACTAAAGAAGAGGGAGTCACCTTTGTCGCTTCCATCAAGGCATTCCTCGCAGAACTCGGGGGTGAAAAGGCATGAGCAGGCCGGTGCGTATCGCCCAGCTCACCTGCGGTGCCGACTATTCCGGCGTCCAGAACGAGATCGCTGAAGCTGCACGGGCAGTTGATGCTGAAGTCTTCTATCCCGACATCTCGCTCAATGATCTGAGACGGGATTTCGATTCATTTGGGCTGAATGTGAAGAGCCCGGATCTGAAGCTCGCCATTGCACGGGCAAAGGCACTTGTCACCGGTAAGGTGGAGGCCGATGCGGTCTTCATCGGGAGCTGTTTTAGGTGTGCCGAAGCTGCAATCGTCAGGACCGAGCTCAGGCGATATATCCATCTGAACTCCACCCTGCCGGTCGTCTCGTACTCATTTACGGAGCGGACGACCTCAGGGACGCTTCTGACACGGATGGAGGCGCTGACAACGATAGCACGCCGCCGTGCCCTCCTCGCACGTGAGGAACAGACCGGGATCACAATGGGCGTCGACTCGGGATCGTCCACGACAAAATGTGTCGTGATGAAGGATAACGAGATCATCGGAACCGGTTGGGAGCCGACAACCGAAGTTTTGCGATCCTCGGATCTGGTTGTTGAGGCAGCACTCGCCGAAGCCGGACTCACGATAAATGATATCGAGGCGATAGGAACAACCGGCTACGGACGGTTTCTGATCGGGAAACACCTCAATGCCGATCTCATCCAGGAGGAGCTGACCGTCAACTCAAAGGGTGCCGTCTATCTTGCTGACACCCAGCACGGCCCCGCAACGGTCATTGATATCGGAGGAATGGATAACAAGGCAATCTCGGTGATGGATGGGATCCCCGGCACCTTCACGATGGGCGGGATCTGTGCCGGAGCAAGCGGGAGGTTCCTTGAGATGACCGCAAAACGGCTCGGTATCGATATCACCGAGCTTGGACCCCTTGCAATGAAAGGGATGTCAGCCGGAGTTCCGATGAACAGCTACTGTATCGTCTTTGGAACGCAGAGCCTGGTGAATGCCCTTGCAGCAGGCAGCACACCCGAAGATGTAGCAGCAGCTGCCTGCCACTCGGTTGCCGAGCAGGTCTTCGAACAGCAGCTTCAGGAGGTTGATATCCGGGAGCCGGTGATCATGGTTGGCGGTACTTCGCTGATCCAGGGTCTTGTCAGGGCAATGGGAGAGCTCCTCCAGACCGAGATCGTCGTTCCGCACCACTCGCAGTATATCGGTGCCACGGGAGCCGCACTCCTTGCATCCGGGTTTGTTGACAGGAAGAAGGAGTGAATTGCCATGACGTTGCTGGATGCGTTTGAGGTCGAATGTTTTGAAGAGACAGGCCGGGATTTTTACAAGCAGATCACCGAGACCGTCCTCTCAGACCACAACCTCACAGCGGTCATCTCAAAACTCCGGATCTTCATCGATCCGAGGATACCGATCTTTGTTGCTGTCGGAACGATCCGGGATGCGGGTGCTGCCGTCCGGATCTCTGATATCGGATCGATCCAGGTGCAGGGGAATGATACAGTCATCTCCATCCGGGACGAGACCTATCTCGCACAATTCCTCACCCGCCTCTACGAGATCTTCGGGCATGATAATGTCGATCAGCCCGATCGGTTCACCATCATCATCTCGGATGTGGAGATCCCAGAGGATTTCGAGAAGATCGAGATCGTAAACCGTGCCGATACCGTGCTCCGTGACTTAATCTACGCGATGACCGTAATCGCACCCGAGGGCTTTAAAGTACGGAGGGAATCCTATGGAAAACGGCAGTTCTTCTATGCTGCAAGTGAGAATACGCTCCCCGAACATGTCGTCGGGGATCTGGTATCTGCACAGTTTAAGCTGATCGGGGAGGAGATGGTATGATCCTTGTTCCGATCACCTATACGGGCGGCGTGTACCGGCATGACGAGGTTATTGACTATATCGAGGATCTCGGCGGATACATCGTCCAGAAACATGAGATGGCACAGGAGATGGTGCTTCAGGCATTCATCCCAAAAGATGATATCGGACGGTTCACCGCATTCACAAAGCCGCTCGCCGGAGAGGTGGCCGAGTCGCCGCTTGTCGGCTGTGAGATAGCCGTCGTCATCCCGAGCCTTGAGATCCATCACCTCCCCCATTCCGCCTGCGATATTGCCGAGTATCTCAGGACTGTCGGCGCCAAGACGAATATGGTCGGCCTGGCACGCGGGTTTGGGAAGCGGATCTCACAGCTGAATGATGAGGAGCGGGATGTGATCAATGAACACGATCTTGCCATCTATGTCCTCGGCAACTTCGAGACCTGTATCGAGCAGAAGTTCAACGGGCTCAGGCGGGGCGTGAATGTCCCGATCATCCTGACCGGGGCACCCCCGCTTGAGGCACTGAAACGGATCACCGATCCCCCGGCAGCAGGCTATGTCGGCAACCTCGGCAGGTTCATGCACAGGACACGGACCGAAGCGGATATCGGACGGCTTGATGCGGTCGTCGAAGAGACTGCACGGGTATTAAATCAGATCCGGGACGAGATCGCCCATGACCCCCTCTCGGTCTCTCCCGCACGGCTGAAAGAGGTGATTGAAGACGGAATACCCGATATTCATCAGGTATATTCCCCGACACCGGTCACCGTCCAGCTCACCGGACTTCGGATAAAACTGCCTTTTGATCGGTATCATGATACAATCAGATCGCTTCCTGTTGAGGAGGATGTGACGATCGGCGATACCGCATGGATTTCACCATCACGAATGCGTGATTACATATTGGTACAGATCAAACCTTTTTCAGAGACTCATATCGTGGTGTAGATGGAGATGGACTTCGAGGATATTATTCAGCATATCAAAGAGGATGGATCAGAGGAGACCGCACGGTGCTGGCTTGAACAGATCGAGCAGGAGTATGGCACAGTCCCCCTGATATTCCAGCGGATGAGCGAGAAGCCCGAGGTACTCATCTCACATCTCCTCTACAAAGGCTCAGTCACGCAGCTCTCCCAACTCGATCCAAAAGTGGTCGAACTGATCAGCATGGCTGTTGGTGCAGCATTGAAATGCAGCCACTGTGTCGAGTACCACATGCGGGCAGCCCAGTCCAAAGGCGCAACACGGGAGGAGATCCTGGAGGCGGTGCTGATCGCAGGACTCCTCGCCAATGCCGCAGTACTGGCAGATGCATACCGGGTCGTAAACGGATCCTGCGATGCATCATGCGATCTCTCCGGGGTTCCAAAGAAGCAGAAAAAAGAGTGATCCATCCCATATACTTTCCCGAGGTTCTCTCATGTGCGGAATAGCTGGCGATTACCGTTTTGGATCCGGATCCCCTGACAAGGATCTGGTCAGGAGGATGAGCGAGATCCTCAGGCACAGGGGACCTGATGGCGGGAGCATCTATACATCGGGGAGGGTCTCGCTCGCCCATCGCCGCTTAAAGATCATCGACCTCTCTGATTCAGGCATCCAACCGATGGCTAATGAGAACGGTACCCTCTGGATCGTCTATAATGGGGAGATCTTCAATTATATCGAGTTGAGAGCTGAGCTGATCCGAAGCGGCCACCGGTTCTCCACAGAGACGGATACCGAGGTGATCCTCCATGCATACGAGGAGTGGGGTGCAGACTGCCTCTCCCGGTTCAATGGCATGTGGGCGTTTGCCATCTACAATACCCATGATGAAAGCCTATTCTGTGCCCGTGACCGCTTTGGGATCAAGCCCTTCTATTATGCGCCGATAAACGGCGGGATACTGTTTGGATCCGAGATTAAGGCACTTCTCCTCCACCCTGAGGTCGGGAGGAGGCCCGATGACGAGATGGTACGGACATTCCTCGCATGGGGGGTTCACGATCACACTGAAAAGACGATGTTTGAAGGGGTATTCCAGATCCCGCCCGGACATTTCATCACCGTCTCGCCAAAGGGAGCAGGAGAGGCAATACGGTATTTCAAGCTCACCGTGAGTTCCGAGACAGTTTCAACAGATGAGATCAATACAGCCGCCCCAAAAGAGCTCCTTGTACTGCTTGAGGATGCGGTCAGGCTCAGGCTCAGATCAGATGTCCCGGTTGGCACATGCCTCTCCGGCGGGATCGATTCATCCACGGTGACAGCCCTGATCAACCGCCTGATCAAAAGGGAATCGCCTGAAAGTGTCGGCGAACGGCAGAGGACCTTCTCTGCCTGTTTCGATGATCCGGCATCTGACGAGAGCAGGTATATGAATATCATCCTTGATGCGACCGGGGCATCAAACGATCGGATCTTCCCGGATGGCGCCTGCCTGAAGGAAGATCTCGCCAGGCTCCTCTACATGATGGACGAGCCGTTTGGCTCACTCACCTGCTATTCCCAGTACTGTGTGATGCAGGCTGCAAGCAGCCATGTGAAAGTCGTCCTCGACGGGCAGGGTGCGGATGAGGAGCTTGCCGGATATATCGGGTATCTCCCCTCGCTTGGAAAGGAGCTCTGGGCATCTGGAAAACCGCTTGCTGCAATCACCGCATGGTTCCATGCCCTCAGGCGGCACCTCCCGTTCTTCCTGGATGCAAGATCCCAGCTTGCGGTCAGGCGGAGGAGAAGGGCATGCATCCGGGGGGATTATCCGGTAATCGACCGATATCATGGGCCGCTTTCTGAGATTCTGAGACGTGAGATCTCCGAGACGAACCTGCCTGCACTCCTCCATTATGAGGATCGGAATGCAAGCGCATTCTCTATCGAGGCGCGTGTTCCATTCCTTGACTACCGGCTCGTTGAATATATCGCCTCCCTCCCCCTTGACCAGAAGGTAAGAGATGGCGAGACGAAACATGTACTCAGGCAGGCAATTTCTGGTCTTGTACCGGATGAGATCGTGCACCGGAGGGATAAGATGGGGTTCTCGACACCGGAAGCCATCTGGATGAAAGAGGTGCTTGCCGATCAGATCCTTGCACTCTTTACAACTGATCGGTTCAGATCACGGCCTTACTGGGACGCTGACTGTCTCCTCCATGAGTTCGAGGCATTCCTATACGGGAAGGCGCCATACTCAACAGATCTCTGGCGCTTCGCCTGTGTCGAGCGATGGCTTGTGATGTTCTTTGACAACAGGCCGCCTGCCTGATCAGGCTTGCAGGTTCAGTCGTTGCCCTCTTCTTTACGGGTGGCTGCTGCCTGGAGGCGGGCAATCCAGATGGTGGCGATAACTGCGATCACCGTTACAATGATTGCATACACAAACATTGCAGCGAGATTATCCGCAGTCCCAAAGATTTCCCGAAAGAGGGCCTGGATCGATGAGTTCCAGGCAAGTGCCGCAACAAGCCCGAATGCAACAGTCATCAGGGCTCCAACCTTCTCAATAACCTCGGTTTTGATGCTCATAGGCTGTAATGATACCGGGATGATGATAGTTTTTCCTGCTATTATCTTCCAAGAAGAGCCATTATCAGATTGAAATATTCCCGAAGGAGATCCCGTGGCTGCACGATCGGGATATCAAGCGAGATATTGAGCGTCGGGGAGGGGATGGGATCTTCTGCACCGTCCAGAGTGCCATTATCTGCCGGATCAGCCATCAGCATAGCCGCAGGAGCCGGTGTCGGTTTCAGGACGGTGATATAGTTCTCCTCCAGGTGCCAGTCTGATCCATCTGAATTTTTTATCGTCAGCAGAACAGAGTAGGTGCCTTCTTCTGTGTAGGTGTGGCTCGGATGCCGCTCTGAACTGCCGGAACCATCGCCAAACTCCCATCGCCATTCTTCAGGGCCGCCGATCGAACGATCCGAGAACCGGATGGTGAGGGGAGCGTTTCCAAATGTTTTCCCGGCATCAAAGGCAGCAGTCGGCTGATCCCGTACAACAATATACCCGGTCCGGGTGAGCGATCCCGCAACATTCGTTCCTGATGCGGTGAGTTGTACCCGGAATGTTCCGGGGTGGGTATAGGTATGGGTCGGGTTCTGCTGGATGGAACTCCGTCCATCACCAAAATCCCATCGCCACTGGTTCGGGCTGCCGCCGGAGAGATCGGTGAACCGGACAGTGAGGGGAGCTCCTCCCCTCTGCTGGTCAGCGCCAAAGTCCACAACCGGATTTTTATCAAGTGTGATCAAGTTGTTTTTTTCGGTGGTTGCCGTTCCATACCTGTTTTCGACCTTCAGGGTAACCGTGTACTCTCCTTTTTTGGTGTAGGTATGCGAGGGGTGCTGGAGAGCCGAGGTTGAACCATCACCAAAATCCCAGTGCCATGAGGTGATGCCTCCGGTTGATTCATCGGTGAACTGAACAGTGAGCGGGAGCTCGCCGCTTGTCCTGTCAACAGAGAAGAGGGCGGCCGGGGGAGTGGTGACGGTGATGTGATTCAAAAAGGTCTTTGTAAACCTCCCGGCGGGGTTCTGGATTGCAAGGGTGACCGAGTAGGATCCCGGCTCTGTGTAGGTATGTACCACTGTCTGGCCGGTTCCCGTTGCCCCGTCGCCAAATGTCCAGTGCCAGTTTGTCGGAAGGTGTTGTGACGTATCCCTGAAGATGACGGTGAGGGGAGCTGTTCCGGTTACAGGAGATGCCTCAAACTCCGGTACCGGCACAAAATCACTCTCATAGATCATCACATCATAGGGATTGCTCTGGAAGTTCTGTCCGTCAACCATCGTATAGAGGACTGCACGATAGGTACCGGCACGATCGAAGGTCTTTGTCACCACCCTGCCACTTCCTACCATCCGCGTTGCAGACGAGGGATCACCCACCCTTGCAAACTGCCATGACCATTCACTCACGTCTGTCTCATTTCCCAAGACCGATCCGGTGAAGGTGATGGTACCTGGAACGACGACGGATGTGGTATCGCTTGCGATCATCACATTCACAGCAGATGCTGTTCCGCATATAAAGAAGGCCAGGATGAGAAAGGAGAGGAGCAGAGAACGCCTCACAGAATCCCTCCCGAGAGGAGAATGCCCGCAAAGAGAGCGGCACCGTAACTGGCAACCGGGGGAAAGAGGGAGGCAGGTATCGAGAAGTCAAACGTGCTCCTGAGTGCGCCCGAGAGTACAAGAATCGACCATATGCCGGCGATAAAAAGACCTGCAACAGGAAGAAGCCCCACTATTCCAAAAGGAAGTACAGCGTAGAGCGTTATCCGGAGCAGCCTCCCGAAACTCCCCTCAACCCTCCCGGTGATCAGAAATGCCAGGAACGCGGCGATCAGAACCGCTGCTCCTGCTGCGATCAGGGTTGTGATGGTGAAGACTGCCATTGTCGCAGGGTCGGTGATCAACTCCGAGATGACCGGATAGAGGGCGGGATCTATCCCGGCATAGCTGGCAAGGTAGCTGATGAAGACGATGGTGCCGAGGATACAGACGAGCATCGAGGTGAGGAAGAAGGTGAGCGGGAGCGGGAGGGGATCATCCTGGAACCTCGCAGCACCGGACGGTGCAAAGAGAAATGTCAGGATACGGCCATGCTCCCGTTTCGGGCGCGGGGTAAGGGGGTCGTCCTCCGTTGTCAGGAGCACATATTCCGAGAGCCCCCTCCAGTCATGGTCAGGGGAGAGGCGTACGCCGCAGGTGTCGCACCACGGGCTTCCCGGAGCGATGATCGTCTCGCATACCGGGCACCGGCATACAGGAGGTGGCGGTTTCTGATCGTCTTTTGGAGGTGGAGGAATCTCTTCCTCCTCTTCGTCCTCTTCCTCCGATTCTTCTTCGGGTTCATCCACTATCTCGTCCGGGTACTCACGACCAGCCGATTCCAGATCATCATACTCCCCCTCGATCATGGGGGGAGGGGTTTCATCCGCGGTGAGATACGCAATCCAGATATCACGCTCGTCTTCCTCCTCGAAGACGATGATCCGGTGGAAGATCTCTTTCTCCCTTGAGATGAGCGAGATGGTGACTGCCGGCATCCCGAAGAGATCGATTGTGGGGGATGCATCAAGGACCTGTGATGAACGGAACTCTTCCCGCACCGACGCCGAGGTGCCGTCACCTTCATAGATGATGAGCCTTTTTGAGGTGAGAAGAAGGCCGACTGGCTCATTATCCATCAGGAGTTCGGATCTCTGGCATATCGGATATTCTGTTTTTGCAGGAGCCCGTCCTCTCTTTGAAAGAGTATCAGGCCTGCTCCCGGCTGTCCCGTCGATGATCTCCTGAACCCGTACAATGAACCGGTCCCGCTCAAATGAACCCCCTTTCTCTGAAGGGAAACAGAGGATCAGGCGCCGGATGCCACTTCCGGTTGCAATGGCAAGGACCGCAGACTGGTGGCCGTCCGGTGTAAACTCAGGGACAATATCGAAGAGATCAGATCTCTGAAATTCACGGGGTGCGCCTTCACCTGCTTCCGGGATCAGGCAGATCCGGTCGAGATAGAGATCGGATCTGAAGGGGATATCCTTGATGGTGATACCGGTGATTGAACAGAAGGGAGTGGCAGGAGCTTTTTTTGGAGCAGGGATCTCCTGTCCGGGGGCACTGTTCCCCCTGATATTACGGATCATGCTGATCGCCCGGTCACGTGCGGATAATCCTCCGGCATCACCCGGGAAGGAGAGGATCATCCGCCTGATACCACCGGATGTGCTGATCTCAAGGGCGAGGGAGGGGGAATCTCCATTTCCGGGTTCCAACTCCACCCCGGTAATGGCAGAGAGGGGGAAACCGGACCGTTTCCCTTTTCCATCTCCGGATGTTAATGTGATCCCGGAGGGGTCAATCCCGATAGCAAACCGCTCACCCTTGATCAGAACACCGGAAAAGATCTGATCATTCTTCTTGGCAATACCCGCAGGCGAATCGCCTTTTCCCTGAATAATCGCCTGGATCAGGGCTTCAAGCCTGTCACGGCCCTGGGTACCCCCTGCCCATTCGGGAAAGGAAAGGACCATACGCCGGATACCGTTCGACGTGTTGATCGCAAGGGCAAGGGCGGGAAGGCCTTCGCTATCGATCTCGGGGACTGCATCGAAGAGGGCATCACGGGAAAATTCCCGAACATTTCCTGTTTTTGATTCGGGCTCGAGCCGGAGGATGCCGGGAGCTGCCGAGACGGTGAAGGGTTCATTCTTGATTGAGACACCGGAGAACCTGTGACCCGGCTGATTCCCCTGTGCTGCGCTGTCGCCTTCCATTATCTAATTATTATATATACTCAATGCACAGATAAGTCCTTTCTCCCCGGTTATCATCCGCCCCTGTTTTGATCACGGCTGAATGATAAGGGTTTATGTTTGTACTCCTCCAACAGAGAGTATGAGCGGTGATATCATTGCCTGATGACGATTCGATCAGGATACCGGAGATTGCAAGCCTTCTCTCCCTGTCAGAAGACCTGGTACGGCAGTATGCAGATGAATATAATGACTTTCTTCCGCATCGGACGATCGGAAAAGTCAGGATCTATGAACAGAGTGCCCTCAAACGGTTCCGTGTGATCGCCGATCTGACATCACAGGGATTAAGCCATGAGGGGATTATGGCGGTTCTCCGTGGTGGAAAGCCCCTCCATGAGATCGGGATGGATGAGGAGAGAGAGAAGAAGCAGAGAGGGGTGCGATCAGCAACCCCGCCATCATCCCCACAGGGATCTGATCTGCTGGATGAGATCGCCATCGCCTCCCGGCTGGCCGGGGAGAGGACAAACGCAATCGATCACCGGCTTGGCGCCATCCGTGACGGCATGGAAGCAGATACCGGCCTGATCCTCCGTGAGATCACAAGTCTCCGGGAAGAGGTCGCCCTCTCGCGATCGGAACTGAGAACACTCTGGTCACAGGTGAGGGAGCTTGAAGAGGATCTCCGGGAGCGGGAACTCAGAAAGTCCTGGCTTGAACGGGTGGCAGAGCGTTTCTCCCGTTAAGGAGTTACCCTCCAGTCAATGACCACCTCGCGGGAGAAGAAGGTGGTGAAGAGATCTGAACGCTCCAGTGCATATTCGCATTCAGGGTACCCCTTGCTCCGTGAAGAGCAGTGGAGGATCACCTCATCCCCACCTATCGTGGCGGTGATGGTATCGACAAGAGACTGGTGTGAGCGATCGAGGGCGTCTGCGATCCTGAGGAGGGAGGCGAGCTTCTGCACGCGTTCCCGGTCTCCCTGATTCAGTTCAGCAAAGCGCCTTTGCCGGAGGGAGGGCGGAGTTTTTCTATGATACCGGATAAGCAGAGCTATTATCTCCCGCTCATCCCTCTTCAGGGGAAGGGAGGTGTCTGCCCGGACCATCCGGGCTCCGGTCTTGTTATGGGCCGCGTCCGGCTGGCTCCACCCGATATCATGCAGGATGGCTGCTGCCTGGAGGAGGAAGCGTTCCTCTCCCGATAGGCCGTGCAGGGGGGCGAGCTGGTCAAAGAGCATGAGGGCATTCTTCATCACCTGCTCATCATGATCCTGATCCGGGGTGTATTTTGCGCCAAATACGCGTATCCTCTCAAGCCTGCCACTCATGGAACCATCTCCGGAGAGGGTGTTCTGCTGCATTCTCCTGCACCTCACCTCAACCTTGACCCGGTAGGAGATATAGACTTCTCCGGGCATGGGCGGGATCAGCGGAGATGATAGGGAGCCGGATGATCCGGTATCATCTCTTTTTTGTAGGTCCGCACCGATCTGATAGAGGAGATATGCAACCCGCAGAAGGACAGCCGGATTCAATCACCGGGATATGGAATAAACAAGTCTACATCGAGACCTACGGGTGCACCTATAATTACGGCGATACAGGGAAGATCAGGATCATTCTGGAGTCACAAGGGTGTATTATTACCCCGTCTCCCGATGATGCAGACTGCATTCTCATCAATACCTGTATTGTAATCGAAAAAACAGAACGGGAGATGAGGAAGAGGATTGCCGAATGCCGGGATCGGAACCTCTTCGTCACCGGCTGCCTCCCGAAGATCGATCCGGATTGCGGGGGATTCGTGATCGATCCGGATACCATTCACTACCATTTCCAGAAGACGGGAGTTTACCCCTCCGGGAACCCTGCCATCCTCCAGGTGGCACAGGGATGCCCCGGCCATTGCACGTACTGTATCACCCGGAAAGCAAGGGGTCCGCTTCTGAGCCATCCCCTGGAAGAGATTGTCAATGAGCTTGAAGGACTGGTGAGAGAGGGTGCTGTCGAGGTGCAGCTGACAGCACAGGATCTCTCTGCATGGGGGATGGACCGGGGGGAGAGCCTTGCCGGACTGCTTGAGGCGGTCGGGAGGGTACCGGGATCGTACCGGGTGCGGCTTGGGATGATGAACCCGGACACCCTCATGCCGATCCTCGATGATGTCCTTGATGCCTGCAGAAACGATCAGATCTTCTTATTCTTCCATATCCCGGTGCAATCAGGATCAGATGCGGTGCTCGGGCAGATGGGGCGGCGGTACTGCCGTGATGATGTGATTGCGATTGTCCGTGCAATCCGTTCAAGGTTCCCCTCTGCCCGGATCTCAACCGATATCATCTGCGGGTTTCCGGGTGAGACAGATGAAGACTTTGCAGAGACGATCGATCTCCTCCGGGTGATTGAGCCAGAGAAGATCAATATCACCCGGTACTCGAACCGGCCGGGAACACCGGCTGCCAGCAGGGCTGATATGCCGGATCGGTTCAAGAAAGACCGATCCCGGCTGGCAACTGCGGTTGCCGGGGAGATCTTTGATCGGATCTATTCCGGATTCATCGGTGAGGAGGTGGATGTACTCGTCACCGAAGTTGTGCAGGAAGGATCAGTCTCCTCACGGGACGGCGCATACCGACCGGTGATCATCGGTGAGACCCTTCCGATCGGAACCAGATGCCGTGTGCGGATCACCGGCCATCGCCGCCATTACCTGGTGGGGACCCGGATCAGCTGATCTCCGACTCCCACATATCCCGCCCCCGCTCGGTATCCTCCGGATCAAGGACCATGAACTCATCGGGGAATGGTGCAAACCATGTCTGTCCGGCAAGTGCCGGAGCATTATTTCTGAGAATCCATGCCGCAAGAAGCGTCTTCATGACAGAGACCGGCACTCTGCCCTTCCGGTACGAATCAAGCTCTTCAAGGAAGAATGCCTTCTCGTCCCTGGATAATGAGTCTTTCAGGTACCCGAATGCATGGAGGATCACATTGATCTCGGCAGTATACCGGGGTCCTGCCTTCATACCGCCGAGAAGAGTCTCCCTGTACTCCTTAATGAGAAGGGGGAGAGGCTTTTTCCCGGCATTCGCAACGATCCGGCCGAGCCTCTGTTGCAGCACCTGGCTGTAGGAGAGGTAGAGGAGCTTGTTCTCTGTATGAAGGCGAATGAGCGCCTTCATGGATCCGATCTCTTCCACATGCCTGAGATCGGCCAGAAGGAAGATCCGTGTGAGAAAATGATCCCTGATCCTCCGGTTCCTCAGCCGCCCCTCATCCTCGATCGGATAGCCGCTGAAGCGATCCAGCACCATGCCCCCGAAGAAACCCGGACCCTTTCCTATGGGAGAGGATGGCTCTGCGGAAGGATACCGCCGCACATCGGATATTCCTGAGGTCGGGGACTTGTTCTTCAGGATAAAGCCATCAACTGGCGGGATCTCATCCAGGAAGCCCCGGCAGAATCCCTGCATCAGTTCGGTCAGATCCCGTCCTGTGGATGGCTGGATGAGATGCAGTTTGCCATTCTGTTCTACGATCCGAATCGTATCCCTGGGGATGCCAAGCCCGATCTCAACCTCAGGGCAGACCGGGATAAAGGTGACTACCGGCTTCATAGAACGGACGAGTGGACTTCCTATCATATCCCCGTTGTACCTGACGGGATCAAATTCTATACACCGGCTGACAACAAGGGCCGGTCTCCAAAAGCTTCTCTTCACTCCCATAATCCAGAACTCCTCACCCCTTACTGAACACTGACAAATATATATCCAGCAGTCGGGAAGAGTTTTACCCAACCGAAACTTTTATTTTCCCAAAACCAAAGTCCAGATATGGAGTTCCAGGGAGAAGATGAGGTATCGCCACGGAAGGCAGAGTACCTGAAATACATCCTTGAATCTGGCGGATGCGTAAAAACAACAGATATTTCCAATAATTTTGGCATATCGCCATCAACCGGAACCAAGGCGATCCGTGAGATGGCAGAGGCGGGGCTTCTGATCCATACGCCGTATGCAGGAGCTACCCTTACAGAAAAAGGGGAGCATATTGCACATTTCATCATGAGAAGGCATAGAATACTGGCACTCCTCTTCTCCCACTATGGTTTTACCCCTGGTGAAGCCTGTGCCGAGGTGAAGAGGTTTGAATATCATGTCTCAAGAGATGCGGTGAACCGGATCTGCGCCTCACTTGGCCACCCGATGATGTCGGTATGCGGACGGATCGAGCATGAGGAGGGGTGTTGCATTGAGCCTGCAGAATGATTCCCTGTGGTATCCGGGGATTCTTGCCATTGTGGTGATCCTCATTGCATGCCTCTCCTCCGGATGTGTAGAGACAACGAGTGATGAAGAGGATGGGAGGATTCCGGTAGCGGTGACGATCCTTCCGATGAAAGAGATCGCTTCTGCAATCGGGGGCGACAGGATCGCCGTAACCGTGGTTGTACCACCAGGAACCGAACCCCATACCTTCGAGCCGACACCCGGACAGATCGTGTCTATCGCAGAATCCCGGATCTTCTTCAGGGTCGGTTATGGGCTGCTTCCTTTTGAAGACCGGCTTGTCAGCCGCCTCTCATCCCAGAACCCCGGCCTGCTTGTTGTTGATCTCTCAGAAGGAATTGACTTAATTAAAGGAGATGCAGGGCATGAGCATGAGGAGAACCATCTTTCAACGGAATCGGCAGATCCCCATATCTGGCTCTCGCCCACAAACGGTGCCCTGATGGCAGAAACAATCGCACGTACCCTCATCGCAATCGATCCGGAGGGGGAGGCGATCTATCAGGAGAACCTCGATGAATACCAGAAGAGAACGGCTTCTGTGGATGCAGAGGTGCGTGAGATACTGGGCGCCCTCCCAGGCCGCCGGTTCATCGTAACCCATGATGCCTGGGGATACTTTGCCCGTGAATATGATCTCGAGCAGGTTGCGGTTCATATCGGCGGGAAGGAGCCGACCGCAAGGGAGATACAGGAGGTTGTCAGAATCGCTGTTGAAGATGGAATCAGAATCGTCTGCATCGAACCGCAGTTCCCTGAGAGATCCGCCCGTGTCATTGCTGCCGAGATAAACGGAGATGTAGTTGTAATCGATCCCCTGCCAGAAGCATACCTTGAGAACTTTATCAGGGTTGCAGAAGCACTTCAGGGAGGCCACAGATGACAGCTGCTCTCCTTCTGAATGATGTAAAAGTCTGCTATGGCAGGCATGTTGCCATCGAACATGTCACCTGGGAGGTGGAAGAGCATGATTTTGCCGCCATTATCGGGCCAAACGGCGGCGGGAAGACCACCCTCCTCAAGGCAATCCTCGGCCTCCTCCCACTCGCAGCCGGGAGCATCAGTATCTTCGGCCACCCGCCTTCGGAAGGCCGGGATCTGATCGGGTATGTCCCGCAGTTCCATACCTTCGACTTCTCCTTTCCGATCACCGTCTCGGAGATGATCCTCCAGAGCCGGCTCCCACAGAAGAGGAGGTTTTTGTCGGGATATTCAGAGGAGGATTACCAGGCAATGGAGAGGTCCATGGATCTGATCGGACTCTCAGGGCTTTCGGATCACCCGATTGCCGATCTCTCGGGCGGCCAGCAGCAGCGGGCAATTATTGCACGGGCGCTTGCAGGCGATCCGCACCTCCTCATCCTCGATGAACCGACCGTCTACATCGATGCTCCGGCAGAAGAGCTCTTCTTCTCGCTGATCGGGAAACTCCGGGAGACGATGGCCGTGATCATAGTCACCCATGATATCAGTGCGATATCCGGGCAGGTGAACAGAATCGCCTGTTTAAACCGTCGGCTGTATACGCATGGGGATGCGACCATCACCGAAGATATGCTCACGTCGGTGTACGGGTGCCCGGTTGATCTGATCGCCCACGGTGTTCCCCACCGTGTCCTCCGCGATCATCGGGGTGGCCGGGATGATTGAGATCCTCGGGCTCGGATTCTTCCAGAATGCCATTATAGCCGGTATTCTTGCCGCTATTGCCTGTGGTATTGTCGGGAGCTTTGTTGTGGTCAGGCGGATGGCAGCAACAAGCGGAGGTATCTCCCATGCTGCATTCGGGGGAGTCGGGCTTGGATTCTTCCTCGGCATCGACCCCCTGATCGGTGCGGTCATCTTCACCATCGGTGCAGCCTGCATTCTCTGGTACCTGAATGTCCGCGAGATGCAGGAGACTGATACGATCACCGCCGCAGTCTGGGCAGTCGGTATGGCGCTTGGTATCATCTTCATCTCGATAACACCCGGATATCCCCCGGATCTCTTCAGTTATCTCTTCGGAAACATCCTGCTTGTTCCATTAACAGACATCTTCCTGATGGCACTCCTGCTTGGAGTGATACTGGCAGTTGTGATCACCCTCTTCCCCCGGCTTGTGGCAGTCACCTTCGATCCCGAATATGCAGCGGTGATGGGGCTGCCCGTTTCTGCGCTGAAGCTGGTGCTCTTCCTCTTAATCGCACTTACAATCGTCCCCCTCATCTCGGTTGTCGGGATCATCCTGGTGATTGCATTATTGACGCTCCCCGCGGCAACTGCACGCCTGTACACGCAATCCCTCAAAACGATGATGATAACAGCAGTGCTGATCGGCGTCGTAACGGTCCTTATCGGGATCGCCCTCTCCTATGCATCCAACCTCCCCTCAGGTGCAACGATCATCATTCTCGGGGCTGCAATCTATGGAGGCGCCCTTGCCGGGCGGCACCTCCTATTGCACTGAGGGATCAGATCTCAAGTGCTTCCATATCCTGAAGAAATGGCATCAGTGTGGTGATGTACCGGTGATCAGCACCTGCAATAGTCATCTCCCCGCATGCGATCACCTCAAGGATCAGTGGCAGCTCCTTCAGCTTTTCCCGGAATTGTGGATCCTGGCTGGCAGCAAAGGCAATAAACTTATCAAGCAGTATAAAGGGGCGCTCATACTCGGGGACCGCATTAAAATCCTCCATATCTTTCTGAAGTGTTGAGTTCCGGGCGAGATCCTCCTCAAAATAGAGATACATATCAATACCATACCGGGAGCCAAGCTCCTCAAGCTCCAGTATATCGACCTTCTCACCTGGCGCAACTGCAAAAGTGTTGCATTCACCATCTCTCTTCGTCTCCATAGCCAATAGGTTTGAACCTGAACCTTATGAGAGTCACGATTCCACAATCGAAACCTGCATATTCTTCTCCGGGGCAGAAGGGATCAACACCTTTATGTAGGCATGGATGAAAGTGCCGTTTAGGTGTGTGACTGATGGCGGAGATGGATGAAGAGGGAACCAAAAAAGAAGAGCTTTTCTTTCAGCTGATAACGCTTCTCCAGACAGGAACGTTGAATTTCCGGTGGCGGGCAGCTGAGGCGCTGGGAAAAGAGGGGGATCTCCGGGCGGTTGGCCCCCTCATTGAGGCGTTGTCTGATGAGTATGTGGATGTCAGCTGGCTGGCAGCAAAATCACTTGGAAAGCTCGGTGATCCCGAGGCGGTGCCCCACTTAATCGAACTGCTGAAACATGAGGATAAATGGAACCGGCTTGGTGCCGTCATCGGACTTGCCGGGATCGGTGATCAAAAGGCAGTGGAGCCGATCTCCGATCTCCTGAGGAATGATGCTGAACGAAAAGTCAGAAAGGAGGCAGCAAAGGCACTTTCCAGAATAGGAGGCGATGCGGCACAAAAAGCGCTTGAGATGATGAAGGATGAAGAGGATGAGGGGGTGCGAAAAGCCGTTCTCGAGGCACTGGAGATGATGAAAGAGAACAAATCGAAAAAGTAGTAGTAACACTATTTTTCTATTTTATCTCCCATATAGGCTTATTTTACCTTCCACACCACTCCCGGAACGGGGAGGTTCCAAAAAGGAATACTAATATTCTCTGACTCCTTAATGTTGAAGGAATGAAGAAAGAGATCGGGAAGATTATTGGCATACTGGTGTTTATCGCACTACTCCTTGCACCAGTAGATCCGGCAGTTATCCCGATCGAGGCGCGATACGTTGCTGCCGTCACACTCCTGATGGCAATCTTCTGGGTCACAGAGGCAGTTCCCCTTGAAGTAACAGCACTTCTTCCAATCGTTCTCTTCCCGCTTCTTGGCGTCCTCTCGATACGTGAAGCAACAACCCCGTATGCAGATCCTGTCATCTTCCTCTTCCTCGGCGGGTTTATCATCGCGATGTCGATGCAGAGATGGGGATTGCACAGGAGGATCGCACTCTCCATCATCAATATCGTTGGAACAAGCCCAAGAAGGCTCATCCTTGGATTCATGGTTGCAACCGGATTCCTCTCGATGTGGATCTCAAATACCGCAACCGCAATGATGATGATCCCAATCGCCATTGCGATCATTGCAACCGTGATGCCCGCGGTGAATGCCAAACTTGATGAGATGAACGAAGAGCAGCGTGACTTTGCAGGATGCCTTGTTATTGCAGTTGCTTATGCCGCAAACATTGGAGGCATTGCCACCATCATCGGATCGCCGCCAAACGGGATCTTCATCGCACAGATGAAGGTTCTCTTCCCCCTGGCACCGACAGTCGACTTCTTCACCTGGATGAAGTTCGGTGTCCCTCTTGCCGCGATCTTCATACCGATCGTCTGGCTCTGGCTGATTAAAGTCCCCTACCGCCACCTGCCACAGAAACTTTCCCAGGCAAAGGACGTTATCGAACAGGAGATGGAAGAGCTCGGGCCAATGAGCAAAGGTGAGAAATGGACGCTCTTCGTCTTCCTCCTCACTGCATTCAGCTGGATTTTTGCCTCCACCAAGGTGATCGGAGGCACAACAATCCCCGGCCTTGACCAGATCTTCCCCGGAATCAATGATACGGTGATTGCAATCTTTGGAGCACTCCTCCTCTTCTTCCTTCCAGTCGACATGAAGAAGGGGATCTTCACCATGAACTGGGAATGGGCACAGAAGATCCCCTGGGGCATTCTCATCCTCTTTGGAGGAGGACTCTGTTTATCTGCTGCATTTATCTCAAGCGGCCTTGCAAAGCTGATCGTCAACTCCTTCACGATGCTCTCGCTCCTCCCGATCGTTGCAATCGTGCTGATCGTGGCAATCGCAGTCTCCCTCCTAACCGAGGTCTCCTCAAATACCGCCATTGCATCGGTGATGATGCCGATCATGGCCGTAACAGCGGTCTCAATGGGAATCCACCCCTACATGCTGATGCTGACTGCTGCCGTCTGTGCCTCCCTTGCATTCATGCTCCCGGTTGCCACCCCGCCAAATGCAGTTGCCTATGGAACAGGGTATATCGATATGAAGACACTCTTCAAATCAGGATGGGCCCTTAACTTCATCGGCGTCATCTTCTGGACATTCTTCCTCTTCACCGTTGTGATCTGGGCGATCGGGTTTACCCCTGATCTCCCGGCATGGGCAGTAAACCCCTGATCTCTCCAGCACCCTTATCTATGGAGAGATCAATAGCCTGCATATGTCACGTATTACGATTAAAGACGATGAGAGCCTTTCTGCCGGAGCCGGCGTCGAGGGGCGGCAGCAGAAGAAGGGTTTTGATACCGATATCGAAGGCGAACGGGGGAAGAAGAAAAAGATTCAGGGTTTCGGCAGCCTGAAGTTCGATACACAAAAAAATGCCGATATCTTCGAGTCCGAACCCCGTTAACCGGGGATGAGGTCAGATCCCTTCCGAATGATTATCTCTCTTTCACCATCATAGGTCGAGAGAAGACCATATGCTTTGAGCGGATCACCAATCCTGAGGGGAGGGGGATCAATTCCCCCCGGAATAAAGACTTTTACATCCGAGAGGATGATGATTGTATGGCCGCCGCTCCAGGTGGTCCTGATATCATCTATTATTCCTGAATACACAACCAGTTTCCCATCAGGAAGAGCGGGATCATAGGGATGGGAGAAGAACGCTGGACCTGCTCCCTGGATAGTGAGATGAAAGAGAAGGATCACCAGAAGAGAACCAACAATAAGAATCCCTGCCTTCTTTTCCGATGGATAAGCCATTCAAGAAAATTCTACCTGATCTCTTATGAAGCGATAGGTTGATATGTTAACAGCGTTAACATACTGCTATGCACCCCCATATGCTGCCACCATCCTCGCAGAAGGTTCTTCACCTTCTCCGGCAGGGTGGTTCAATGACACACAAGGATATCGTCAAAGAGAGCAGCCTTGCACCCCGTACAGTCCGGTATGCATTGAAGCGTCTCAAGGAACAGGGTTTGATCCTTGAGAAATTCAACTTCCGGGATGCACGGCAGATCATCTATGAGTGCAGGGTTGCTGATAGCCAGAGGGCTACGGCATGAAGAAGCAGCTCTGCGACATCACCCACTGTGACGAACTGGCACGGAACGTGCTTCCCCGCATGAGGGCGGAGCTTGTGTACCGGCTTGTGAACGAACAGGGTGTCAGGCAGAGCGAAGTTTCCCGCCGTCTCGGGATATCCCGCGCCGCCATATCACAGTACCTCAGCAGGAAGCGTGGATCCAAAGAGATAGAACTCTCTGATGATATCGCTGCCATGCTTGACAGATGGGCATTTGCCGTGATGAACGAAGAGAAGTCTTCCGCTATCACCATCTGTGATATCTGCAATTGTACAAAGAAAAAGAAAAAATTACCCTAATCTTTTCTGATACGCTTTCCCAGGATAATTCCCGCAAAAAAGAGCAGGATAGCAATAGCGATTGCCGGTTTTGACCAGTCACCGGGAGGGAGGGGGAGGGCGATCTGCCCCGCCGGGCGATACTCGTTCTTCCAGTCCTCTTCAAAGATCCGCAGGAAGTATGCGGCGGCATCAGGATGCCTGATGATGACCCCCGCCTCCCTGTTGTTCATGGGAGAATTCTCATTCCAGTTGATGCTCGATACAAGAACGGAGTTGCCATCCACGATCACTCCTTTGGTGTGGATCTTCGTGATTCCGGCACGATCTCCCAGATATAACCGTGCTTCAAGCGGGAGATCTGCTGCTTCCGCATGCCTGTTGATGAATGCCACCATCTCATCATTATCAGCATCACCCTCAATATTGAACCAGCTGGCATCAAGGATGATCCGGACATTCACCCCCCGTTCCGAAGCATCAATTGCCGCATCAAGCCAGGGGTTTGGTGCATTTTTTGTCCAGTTCCGTATGTATGCCTGCTGAATCTCAACTGTTTGGGTTGCTCCCGCGATCATCTCCGGGACCAGGTGGGATGTATCTGGCGAGAGCACCGGGATTACGGTTGCACCTTCGATGAAGAGGGGGCTGTAGCGTTGTGTATGGGCATCGGATGTACCCGGGGCCGGAATCTCTGCGTTCCGCATGGGGGAGATCGGAACGACATCCCTCCCGATGCTGTCTTCGGAATAGACCATCCCGAAATAGTCTGCAAGCCGGTCATCGTGTATCCAGACCCCCCATCCCCGGTTGCCGGCATATCCGGGGAGAGGCATCCCGCTCTCCTTGATGTTTTCACTCGTTATGAGGAGAGATTCGGAATCAATGATAAGGTACTTTGAGTGGAGGAATCGATACCTCGATCTCTCACCACCAGAGATACCCATATAATCGACAGAAATTCCACTCTGGTTCAGGACAGTCAGGAGGGCAGATTGTTCCGGGGAGACGCCGCCGACCGGAGATCCCTCCATGAGAATCCGGATCACGACACCCCGCTTCTGCGCATCCATGAGGAGCTCTCCAATGCCCGGATGTGTGAATTCGTATACGCTCACCTCAATTGAGCGTTCTGCTGATCGTATCGCTTGTTCCATCACCTCAAAGGCTGAGTCAGGGGAGACGAAGAGGGTGGCAGAGACGCCTTCAATATGGATCGGCGAGAAGTCGCTCTGCCCGATCAGAAACGGGCGCGGGTTCCAGACGCCATCGACGATCCGGTGGATCTGCCCTTCACGCGGCTTTACATCCCGTGGCCAGGCGATCTCAAACTGCCTGTTGCCACGATACCAGAGCTCTAGCTCATCTTCTGTATTTGCCAGGATGAAGCGGCCGTTGTGGATAAGAACCGGGACCGCGTCTGTTGAATATTCCCATTCAAAATCCGGGTACACACCATGAGTGGTTTTGTATGCCTCTGCCTGGCGGGCAAGGACGAGATCCCCATCGATCCGGCTACCCGGCGGGAAGCCGAGTGTCCCTTCGCCATCGGTGATCGTCCAGCCTTCCAGGCTCCCCTGCCCGGTGAGGAGAATGAATTCATCGGGATCATTGGGGAGATATGGATCCGGGCAGAAGGCAGTAACGGTGATCCCGGCGGTGGCGGCAGCAGGAATGAGAAGAAGAATGAAGAGGAGAAGGAGGAGAGGTGAGCGCATGAAGAGTTTTCGATCTATTCCTTTATTGCCGTCACGGTTTTATTCTTCATATGGATGGGTATGTGGTGAAGGTTGGAGGAAGCCTCGCTGATATACTGCCGGAACTGGTGCAGACACTTCTTGAGTCTGGGAAGAGGCTCCTGATCGTTCCAGGCGGGGGAGCGGGAGCCGATGCAGTCCGGCTGATCGATCCCGAACCCGATGCCGCGCACTGGATGGCAATCTCGGCAATGGAGCAGTATGGCCACAGAATCGCATCGTTTGGCATCCCCGCAGTTGATCAACCGGGGGAGATCAACACACCATCGGTCCTCCTGCCATACTGCCTTCTCAGAAGAGAAGATCCCCTTCCGCATACGTGGGATGTGACATCCGATACCATTGCCGCATGGGTTGCATGGCGATCAGGACTTCCCCTGATCGTCCTCAAATCTGTTGATGGACTGCTATTGGATGGAAAAAAGATTGATATCGTCACAGACCCCATCGCAACCGATACTGTTGATACTGCCTTCCTTCCCTTCATCCTCGAGCATAACGTGAGGGCTGCTGTTGTGAACGGCCGGAAGGAGGGGAGGCTCCGAGAGGCACTTTCCGGGGATTTTTCGAAGGGCACTTATATCCCCGCCCGGACAGAGGGATTATAACCGATTGATCCCAACCATATAAGGGAGTCCGACTATGTCAACAGTAAAGTGCACATCATGCCATGCCCCGCTCGCTGAGCGAGGTGCTACCGAATTTAAATGTCCAGAGTGCTCCGAGGTTATCCGCCGGTGTGCCAGGTGCAGACTTCAGAGCATACCATATGTCTGCCAGAAGTGCGGATTCCAGGGGCCCTGAAGATGGGAGCAGTAGCAGTTATTCTGAGAGTAATGCCGGAATCGACCGATGTTGATCTCGAAGGATTAAAACTTGCAATCCGTGAGAAGATACCGGGCGTCTCTGATATCAGGGACGAGCCGATCGGGTTTGGCCTTGTTGCATTAAAGGTTGCAACGGTCATCCAGGATGAAGAAGGCGCAACAGAAGGGATTGAATCACAGTTCAATGATATCCCCGGAATCGACCGTGCAGAGATCGTCGATCTCAGCCGGATGATCTAAACTTTTTTTAAAAGAGATTAAACGGGTCGTATTTCATCTTCTTCAAGAGTCTTGAAGACATGATGCGTAACTTCGCGGATCTGTTCGGTTGAGAACCTGAATGCCTCCAGCTCATCGTCAGATAGGTTGATAGGCACTGGAAATGCTCCACCCCGCGTGATCCGTGCAGGAACACCGATACAGACGCTCCCGATATCATGCACCTCTTTCCTGATGAAGGCAGAGACGGTCAATATCCGGTGTTCGTCCTCGACGATTGTCCTGATGATAGTGGCAATCGCATCGCCCGGACCGTAGACGGTTGATCCCTTGTTCCGGATGATCAGCGATCCGCTCGTCTTTACCCGCTCCATCATCTCCTCTTTGGGGATGTGCGAGAATGCAGGCAGGTTGTTAATCTGGATACCGCCGATCGTTGTTGCAGACCAGAGAGGCACCATCGAATCGCCATGTTCTCCGATGATCCGTGTATGGACTTCGGAAACGTGAACGTTAAAGAACTCTGCAATACAGGATTTCAGCCGCATCGAGTCAAGATGCGTTCCAAGCCCGAATACCCGGTGTGGCGGGAGATTTGAGTACCTGAGGGCAACTGCGGTCATGACATCGACCGGATTTGAAACGACAAAGAGAAGTGTTTCCGATGCGTTCCTACCGATCTTTTCCGCATATCCTGCGACAATCCGTGCATTATCGACTGCAAGATCGAGCCTGTTCTGATCGGACTTTCTGGCAGCACCCGAGGCCAGTATGATGATCTCAGATCCACGGAGGTCTTTCTCATCACAACTCCATGAGATACGGGTATTGGTTCCGCGTGCCGCAAATGAGTCTTTGAGATCGCGGGCCAGCCCTTCGAGAAACAGCTGGTTTCCATCACGGCCAAAGAGGCTCACCTCTTTCACATGCGGAATCTGTGATATCGCATGAGCTGCATATGAACCGACCTGGCCTGTCGCTCCGATGATCGTTACTTTCACCATAGAAATCAGCAGATTGGGAACACGTCATCGGTCGACAGCACATACCGCCGTTCCACAGACCCCCCTTCTCCACCCCGCCACCCCATGGGCGCCAGACGTCTGCGGTAAGTCTGCTCCCTTCCGGGCCTGAACCGGTACCCGCAGCAACAGGCCTCACCTCCCTCCGGAGGATTGGTCCCTGGCCGTTGACCTCATAGGACGAGGCTTCTACGTCGGAAGATACTGCTTCCCGGAAGCTGCCTCAGCCTTCCTCAGACTTCGCCCCCCGCATGTCGACGGTTTCGGGTGACAGGTGACGTCTAACCACCCAGGCTAGTTCCCGTAAAATATTGGTTTTTTTATGGGATAAATACATCCCCATGGTTTTTTGCCTTCCAGGCCGTGATGGTATCCTCCACCATCTCACGGGAGGCCTTGTCAAAGAGATCGATCACCGCAAGGACATTTTCTGCGGGTATATGTGGAGAAAGATGCCTGAAATCGCCCTGATAGACCTCTGCCGAGATTCCGCCACGGGCGGTTGCAACAAGACGGGGTTCACTCCTCACCGGCGTATCCGCCATCGCAGTATAACTCTCGAATATCTCCACATCATCAATCCCAAGATAGGCGTGATTCACCTTGAGATTGAATGCGGTCCAGAAGGCAGCAGCATACCAGGCATCATTGAAGATCAGGTGCCTGACACCGAGCCGTGCGGCAGCAATACCGAGTGTTCCTGCTCCACAACAGGCATCAACAAAGACCTTCGGCCGTTTTGTAAAGACCTTGCGATCCACAGAGATGATCTTTGGATTGATTGGTCGAGGGAATTCGATATGCATCATTGATGACTGTTTGTAAATGACGATCGGGCCGACCTGGGTTGCAAAGATATTTGCCCTGACATCGCAGCCTGCAAGGAGGGTATGCGTCTTTGGAGGAAGATCTGAATCGGGATCGGTGATGCCGGGTATGATATGATTATCCTGAATAATCCCCCTGACCTCCGGCACTTCGGCGATGATCCGTTCTGCGGTTTTTTTCCTGAGCTGATCGGTGAGGAGGACGAGCGAGTGGCGGGGCAGGTATGGCGCCTCATGCAGGACAAAGCCAGGATGGATAAGTGGTGTGCCGACCTCTTTCAGCGGCTCGGAACCGGTGAGATCCCCTTCCTCAACACCAATCCTATACATCACCGCATAGACATCGTCAATGAACCGCTTCCCGCATGAGCAGGTATCGGGAGGGATATAATCTGGCGGAGGAATCTTCTTGTCAAGATGCCTGCCCCTGCACCGGGGACAGGGCGAGAAGATCGTCTCCATCGTATTGATCAGGTCAAAGGCATCGGAGACGCAGTCATCACCACAAACCGGGCACTTCATACACCCCACTTGGAGCGGGAGAAGATAAAGGATCAGCGTCTTGTGGATTGGAGGTGGATGAGGCATTGCTCTGGATCTCATGGATATCGGAAGAAAAATGCAGTATTTTTCTGGCAACCCATGATCCGGTGGGATGATGGAGCAGTAATGGGAGGGATTTTGTATGCGCGCCTATTGCACTAAATCCAGTCAGATTCGGAAGAGAACTTTATCAGTAGAGCTGCCAGATGATCGATACCTGAGGTGATGTGAGAGTGAGCCAGATAAAAGAGGAGATCCTACGTGAATTAAACGATCTCCCACCCGGTACATGCCATGAAGTCCTTGGATTCATCCGTTTTCTCAAATCCCGGAGCCAACGAAACATTCAGGAAACTGTTACCGTACGTGAGTCGACACTCATTCAGGACTGGCTTTTACCCGAGGAGGATGAAGCATGGAGCGGATTATAAGAGATGGGCCTGATGCGATTTGAACGCATGACCGCCCGGTTATGAGCCGGGCGCTCTAACCAACTAAGCTACAGGCCCTGTTCTGGATCACATTACCAGAGAACAGGTATGGCAATGTACCAGTATCTGTTGACCCATAGACTAAAAAAGATGTATGATGGGGGATTGACCTGCCTTTCCATGGATTCGGCTCAGCCGAAGATCCAGCTGAAGAATCCCCTCTTCTGCTCTTCTACCATCACCCTCTCCATGAGGCGGAGCTGCTCCTCCTCCATCTGGTCGAGCTGTTCAAGGAGGATCGCTGAGAGCGCCGGATCGGTTGATGAGCTTGTCAGGATTATGCCCTGAACCTCCACAATCCGCCGCTCATTCTCTTCTGCCTGTACCCTGATCCGCTGAGCCGCCTCCCTGTCACCGCCGAAGAGCGCCAGCATGATACCGGATCTCTGCTCCATTGCCACCTCATCTCCCCACTGGGAATTCACCGAGGCATTGTACTCGCGGGCAACTTCGGCAACGAACGGGCCGATGCCGGTTAAGTTCTCAGCGGCAAGGAGGGCGAAGACAGCATTTCTGACCTGATTCTCATGGGCATACCGTGCACGTGCCTGCAACGGGAGCCCCTGCATCTCTTCAGCCTGTACTTCCTGCCGGGCCCGGATCATCTCTCTCAGTTCTGCCGGATTCTCCGGACGGCGGGAGGTATTTGCTAAAACTCTCACACTGACTGCTGCACCCGGCGATTCCACCGAAGGACCGGCATGTGCTGGCGTTACAGACTGAGGCCCCACAGACTGGTTCCCCGTGTCATCCGGCGGACCCTTTGCGCCCGCCACCTGATCCGGCCTCCCCCCCTGCTCTGCGGCAACAGCAGGAGCTGCAGCGGCAAGAAGGAGGAAGAGGCAGAGAATAATTGACAGAGTTTTCATACGCTCCTCTCTCTGCCGCTGACATAATAATAGTTTTCAGAAAGAGGAGGGGGAAAGGGCTGCCGGAAGAGAGATTTAGTATCTCCCGGTTCCAGTCACCATATCCCCCTGCATCTCATTCCACCCGTCATACGGGCCTCTGAGTTGTAATGACGAGAGCTGGGAGTAGCTATTCCCGCTCCACCCCAGGCTCCACCACTCGTTGCTGCCTGAGAACCGAACCCAGACCTCGACGCTTGTGTCTGGAGTGGACTCATAGGAGAGATACACAGGGCTTATGATTGCAGTACAGGGGGAGGGATCCCTGCCCATGCCCAGAATGGTGCATCCACCTTCAGAGGGGGTGAAGGGGAGGAGCGGTTCGCTCCCTTCAGGATGCTTCGTCCGGACCGTCCTGCCGGGATCATACCGGATTCTGAAACTCTCCGGCATCAGGATCGGTGTCTCTTCGCTGGAGCGATCTGATGGGGCAAGCGTCGGGGGCAGGTTCTCCTCGCCCGGCTCGATTGCGATCGGCATTCCACGGTACACGGGAATCATTCTGTCTGCTGTGATCGAGAGGAAGGGTGTGCCATTGATGGTGATCACCTCAGCCTCCCAATCCTCAGGCATGCCATAGAAGTCAGAAAGGAGGGGATTAAATCCCGGTGAAGGATACGGGAGGAGGAGCGTCACATTAGAGAGCGGTTCTGTGAAGCTGAGTGTAGCCTCGTAGGAGTAGCTGCTCTGGTAAGAATCAAGTGATTCGGGTGAGCCGGTGCAGCCGGCGGCAAGGAGGCAGAAGATGCAGACTGTGATTACAAGGAGGGAGATCGTCTTCATTCAGATAGGATGAGGATATCGGGAAGAATAAAGGTTCTGGTTCTGCCTGTTTCTGAGAGAAGACAGGGGAGGATCATGAGGCCGCAGGGATGCGGCGTTTTGGTTGGATAGAGGTTTCGGGGTTGGATACCGCTATATCCCTTGCCGTTACATGAAGAATAACGAATGTCCACTATCACTTCATGCCTCTCATCCCGGAAATGCCGGATAGGAGTGATATTTTTCCTGTTTCTCCTCGTTTCAGCAGGCGGATATCTCTCCTGGCAGTCTGCCCAGCCATACAGGGTCGGCGTCCTCCTCCCCGGTTCCGGTGATGATGATTCGGGGTACTTCGAGACGCTTGAGTGGGCTGTTGCGGGATTGAACCGGGAGGGTGTCGGGCGGAGGATTGAACTCGTTTTTATCGATACGGCCGAGGTGCCGGTCATGGCGGCTGCCAGGCAGATGATCGGGGATCCGTCAATCAGGGTGGTTATCGGTCCAGCCACCAGTGACGAGGCATTCCTGATCGCACCGGATTTTATCAGGGCAAAGAAGCTCCTGATCACCCCCTCCGCCACATCCGGGGATCTTCTGAGGATGTTCTCGAGGTTTGGGTATATCTGGCGGACAACGACAGGGGATCGTGCCCAGACACGGATTCTTTTCACTATCTTAAAAGAGAAAGGAGTTGGATCTGCGGCTCTGCTGTACGAGGAGAGTACCTATGGGAAGACATTCCAGGACTGGGCTGCGTTTTATGCCATCGAGTCCGGGATCGGGCTTACAGCAACAGTTCCCTTCGAGAGGGGAGGGGATCCCGGTGAGGCGGTAGCTGCTGCCTGCCTCTCAAATCCCGAGTATATCATCGTCGCTGCCCGTGGATCAGATGCCGCAGAGGTGATCCGGATCATGGATGAGGAAGACAATTCTCCCCGCCTTATCTTCACCGATACAGTCAGGACAGGCACCTTCCTTGAGGCAGCAGGAGAACTGGCGGAGGGAACCGAGGGGATCAGCCCGACAGCTGACCGGAAGACCGGGTTCTTTGTCGCATACAAAGAGCATTTTGGCAGAATGCCTGACGATTATGCCGCCCATACCTATGACTCCCTCATCCTCGCCGTTGCCACCCTTGCCCGGATGGAGGCTGTCCCATCCGAATCTCCGGCAGAAGCGATGAAAGCGGTCGTTTCGGGACAGGACGGCATTTACGGATGGGATCGGCAGGGTGCGGCAGCTGCGATCCGGATGATCCGATCCGGGCGGCTTCCCGACCTGAATGGCGCATCGGGGCCGCTTGAGTATCACCTGGATCAACCCGGAGAGCCGCTTGTTACCTGGTATGTACACTGGCGGGTTGAAGATCTTGATTTCCGTTCAAATACCTATATACCGGGATCTTTTGGCGTAAAAAGAGCCGTGCAGATGCCGAAGACAATGATTGAAGGAGAGAAGGCTTTCATTTTGGAGGAGGGAAAGGAACCCCGTGCAGTCCTGGTAACCACCTCTTCAGACTGGGAGAACTACCGGCACCAGGCAGATGTCGCATATATGTACTCGCTGCTCCTTGAGAACGGGATTTCCGAGGAGAATATCGTCGTGATCAGCCAGGAAGATGTGCCATTTTTAGCGATGAACCCCGATTCAGGGCAACTCTATCACCGGGTTGGGGGTGAGAACATCTATATCCCGGCAACGGTGACACAGAACCCGATCACCTCTGACGCATTTGTATCATTCCTCCTTGGAGAGAGCAGCCCTGAGATCCCGTTCGGACTGGATAGTGATGGAGAGAACAACCTGCTCCTGTATATTACAGGTCATGGAGGGCCGGGATTCCTCGAATTCCCAAATGGCGATCATCTCACAAGCTCGCGGTTCCAGGAGACGCTCAGGGAGATGATGGAACAGGAGAGGTTCTCCCGTATCCTGATCGTGGTTGAAGCCTGTTATGGAGAGAGTATGGGCATCGGCCTTGATGTTCCGGGTGTTATCTTCATGACAGGAGCATCATACCATGAGCCGTCGAAGGGGGCTGAGTATGACATCACCCTCAGGCAGTGGCTCTCAAATGATTTTTCGATGAGCATGACAGACATAATCGTTCAGCATCCCGACCAGACCCTCCGGGGACTCTACGAGATGACGTACGACCGGGTATCAGGATCGCACCCCCGGATCATTGCCGGGAATACAACTGACCTGAATATACCCATTGCGGAGTTCTTTTTGCATGAAGAGAGTCTATAGTTCAATTATCATTGCAGGCATCCTTATCTGCATTGCAGGGGCTCTGCTGTTGTTTGTTCCGGGCCCTGAGAGGCCGGTTGTAACCTTCGTCTATATCGGGGAGAAAGGAGATTTCGGGTACCTCGATTCCGCATACCTTGGGCTGATCCGGGCACGTGATGACATTGATTTCATCTCACGTGAGATACTCTGGGATGGATCATTTAGGCAGGATCCGGTGATCGGCGAGGAGGGAAAGAGGGCGGATCTGGTGCTGATTCTCGGAGATCTGATGGGCGGGTATGCAGAGAGCGTTGCAGAGAAGTATCCGGAGACGCCGATCGTCGTCATCGATGCGGGATCTGTTCGGGGGGACGCCATCCGTTCGGTCTCCTTCTCAATGTACGGGGCAAGCTATCTTGCCGGGGTGCTTGCAGCAAACCAGACAAAGACCAATAAGATCGGTGTGATCGCTGCGAAAGATGCCCCGGTTATAAGCTCCTTCACCGACGGGTTTATGGATGGAGTATATAGCATGAATCCTGATGCAGAGGTATCAATCATCTATCTGGCCGATGACGACAGCGGTTTTACGATGCCGGATGAAGCAGGGGATCTTGCCCGCAGTATGTATTCAGAGGGAACCGATCTGATCTTCACGGTTGCCGGGGGGTCCGGGCCGGGGGCGATCACTGCGGCAAAAGACCTGCCGGGCCTCTTCATCATCGGGGTTGATTCCGACCAGTCTGAGCTGGCGCCACGGACAGTGATCGCATCTGTTGTGAAACGGGTCGATCATGTTGTCTATCTCGAAATTGAAGCTGCCTTTTCGGGAAGGCTGGTTCGGAGTGCAGACGTGATCGGCCTCTCGGATGGGGGCTCAGCACTCATCATAAACCCGCGTTACCAGGATCTTAGCAATCTTATTGAAGAGCGGTATTCCGAAGCAGCCGAAAGAGAGGCAGAGTATCTGCTTGGGAAAGAAGACGTTTGAAGAGAGAATAAAATACGACGGGGGAGAAGCAGGCATTCCCCCCGGCTCATTCATTTGTACGTAATCTCGCAGTTCTGGAGACAGGAATCGAGGATTGTTTGCCTGTCTGCATAGTTTACGTAACAGTAATTTCGGCATTTATTGTAGGTGGTGGAGCCGGGTAGATTCAGCACAGCTGCGCCTGCGAGTTCGCCATCTTCAAAGCCGGCAGAATAGCCCGACTGGACACCTGCCTGGTACGAAACCACCCCGACTGCGATAGCAATCAGGATTGCTGCAACCAGGGCTCCATACTTTTTTGTCTGCTCATCCATTGGAAGTGAGAATACCTGCAAGCTATTTATTCATTCCTCAACAGATCAGATCGCAATCAGATAGGCATTCAAATCTGTTTTCTGCATAATTGCATTTGAATAAGCAGTTCTTACATTTTGTACTGATAGCAGAGTTGTAGACATCTTCTGCCGAATCCATTCCATCTACAAATCCCCCTGCATATCCTGCCTGGGACCCCGCCTGCCAGGAGATTCCCGCAACAAGCAGAATAACCAGAATGATTGCAGCCCAGATCCCATACTGCTTCAGAGACTCATTCATGAATACAGGTAACCAACGATCAGGTATTTATTAGTTCTTCACAGCAAAACAAAAAGAGAGATCTTCCCTATACGGAGACAATGAATGGAGACAGAAGATGATGCGTGAAAAGAGGGGGGGTGTTTCTCTTCGAATCCCCGCCATCACCTTCATGCTCCTCTGCCTCCTTGTTGCCACCGGTACAGCAGCTGATGCCATTCCAAAACCTCAATCGACAGATACACCTGTTGAGACGATTGATGCGATCTTCTTCCATAGCATCACCTGCGCAAGCTGTACCCGCATGCAACCTCTGGTGGAGGCGGTTGCCGATGAATACCCGGAAGTTCGTCTCCTCTCCATTGAGATCGCATACAACAGGACGAACCTGGATCTCTTCCATGATACCATCCAGAACCGCTCCATCGGATCATATATCATTCCCCTCCTTCTTCTCGGGAACATGACCTTCTCCGGAGAGGAGGAGATCCGCATCTCCCTTCTACCGTACCTGAGGCATGAGGGAGATCTCGTTGCTGATGCCAAAAAGCCGATCGCCTTCGCGGGCCCCGTGATCCCGGATCACCCATCCGGGGGAACAGAGGGCACCGGAAACCTTACTGCACCGGCTCCCGGCTCTTCCGGGCGGCTTGAGGTGACTGTTCTCTCCGTACTTGCAGCGGCGGCTGTCGACAGCATCAACCCCTGTGCCTTCGCCGTCCTCTTTATCCTCCTCGCATACCTCACCTCCCTCCATGACAGACGAAGGCTGCTTATTGTCGGGCTCACCTATATCGGGGTTGTCTTTGCCGTATACCTTGTTGCCGGGCTCGCACTCCTTGGGTTCGTCCATAGCCTTGGGATTTCAGGACCGGTCCTAACCATCGCCGCTCTTGTGGTGATAGGAGCCGGTTTCATTCAGATTATGGATCTGGTGATGAAACAGAACGGCTTTTCCCTCTCGATTCCGAAAGCGGCAAAAGAGAAGATCAGCAGGAATATTCGGCGTGCCACCATCCCCTCGGCAGTTGCGCTTGGGGCACTCGTCAGCCTCGTCGAGCTCCCCTGCACAGGCGGGATCTATCTTGCGATACTGGGGTTGATTTCTGATCGGATGACCTTTGCAGAGGGGCTGCCATACCTGATCCTCTACAATATCATCTTCGTGCTCCCCCTTGCAATCGCCCTTGGAATCGTCTACTCCGGTACATCCCCTGACCGTGTGGAGGCACTGAGGTACCGGTACAACCGTCCGGTGAGGCTTGTAATCGGCATCTTCATGATCGGAATAGGGGCGTCTATGCTGCTTGGGATAGTATAAAGGGAGACGGTTCACCATTCGCAAAGCGGTTTTGTAAAACTAGAGATGTTTTTCGTAATACTTAATGCATACAATAACTAATTACATTAATAGGAGAACGGTGGCAGAGTAATCTATGCCATTTCAAGCTCCTGCCATCCTTTTTGTATGCCGGTGATACCTGATGCAGCCCACGACAATCGACTGGAATTTGATCTGGAGAGAACAGCAGAGAGAGCACCATGCGACCAACATGGAGAAGAACGATGCGAGCTTCTGGGATGCAAAGGATGCCGCACGCAGGTTCTATGCGATGGCGCACGAAAACAATGGCGAGCGGATCAACAAAACCCTGAAGGAACTCCCGCTGACCCCGGATTCGCGGGTCCTCGATATCGGCTCGGGACCGGGGGCAATAGCCATCCCGATTGCAAAGCAGGTGGCGCATCTTACCGCGGTTGAGCCATCTGAAGGAATGGCTGCTGTATTTGCCGAGAAGATCGAAGAGGAAAAGTGCGGCAATATCACCCTTATCAGGAAACGATGGGAGGATGTCCATGTGAAAGCGGATCTGGAGCCGCCATACGACATTGTCTTTGCCTCCTACTCTCTTGATCTCCCCGACATTCGCGGAGCGATTCAGAAGATTGAGGAGGCTGCATCAAAATATATTGCGATCTACTGGTTTGCGGGCGAGACCTCCTGGGATGCGATGTCACGTGATCTCTGGCCACAACTTCATGGATGTGAGTATGTGCCCTCCCCGAAATGCGATATCCTCTATAATGTCCTCTACTCGATGGGAATCTACCCACATATCGAGTCATTCCCCTTCCGGCATATCAACCGGTTCGAGACCCTTGAAGAGGCGGTCGAACACTTTTCCGGGAGATTCTTTGCAGAGACTGATGACCAGAAGGATCTGATCAGGAGATACCTTGAGAGACATACCCTTCCGGATGACGGCACGATCATCATTCCCGGCAACTCGACCCGTGTCAGGATCTGGTGGGAGAAGACGGATCTTGTGCATTCAAACAGGTAAACAAAAAAACGAGGGGTTGTTGAAAATAGAGTTACTCGGTCGTCTTCCCGTCGAAATGCTCGTGGGCAGCTTCTGCTTCTGCCTTTGTTTTATGGATCGTCTTATCCTGGTGTTCCGGCGGGGAGTAGATGGTGTATAATTTCAGATCAGCTGTCTTTGAGGTGTTGATCACGTTATGTTCTGCACCCGCAGGAACAACCACGGCACTGCCGTCTTTGACTGCATGTGAAACACCATCGATGACAACCTTTCCTTCACCCTCTTCAAAGCGGAAGAACTGATCAATATCATCATGCACCTCTGATCCGATCTCCTCGCCAGCCTTTAGGCACATCAGCACGAGCTGGCTGTACTTCCCGGTATACAGGACTCTCCTGAAATCAGTGTTCTTTACGGTCTCTGTCTCAATATCTGCTGCAAATCCTTTCTTCATATCGTATTCCTCCAATCTTTTTTGTACGGCAAAGCCGCTCAGTTACCACTGGGTGTGGGGATTATATCAGGGTTTTGGAGATGGCAATTACCTGCTACGTTCACTTTCACACTCAGCGGTTGGGGATTTATTGCATCCCGTGGAGAAGATTGATATGACACACAGTGAGGTGTTATTGAATGAATGTATCTACACCGGAAATTCAGGAGATCGATGCGAGAGAGGTCGCATCGGTCACATTTGTAGGGAATTATCTTGGAAATGCGAGCGTCTTTGAAAAGCTGTTTGGTACGCTCTGCGGATGGGCAGGCGAAAAGCAGCTGATTTCGCCGGAGACTCAGATGTTATCTGCCTATTACAATGACCCCGACACCACCCCGCCGGAAGAGCTGAAGGTGGATGTCTGCATGACGATCCCCCCCGGAACAGAGATCCCCACGGAGGGAGAGGTACGGAAGCAGACCCTCCCCGGAGGAAAGTATGCAGTGATGAAGGCCGAACTCACCGGGCCTGAGGAGTATGGTCCCGTCTGGTGTGCACTGGCAGAATGGCTTGGGGAGAATAATGTCGAACTCGATCTCTCAAGGCCGGGATATGAGCACTATCTCAACTGTCCGGACGAAGACCCGGAGAAGCTCCATCGTGTCGAGATCTGCCTTGGCGTGAAATGAGGCAGGCTAAGAAGAGCTTTTGAGAAGTTAAAACCTTCAATCCCCTATTTACTTGACATAAACAGGCTGAGCGAGATCCCGGTGATCAGTGCGACAAGGGCTTCTGATCCGAAGTATTCGGGAGAGAAGAGGATCTCAAGCGGGATTCCTCCCCAGAAATGACCGAGGATCAGTGAGAGGATCAGTCCGAGGAGGAAGACGATGCCGAAATGCCTCAACCCGACGAGATAGTCTGTGTAGACGAGCCTGATAAAGATGAAGCAGGCTCCGACATACATGATGAAGAAGGTCAGCCCTGCCTCGGCCGTTACTGCAGCGATCGTCCGTGACGAGAATATGCCAAACTCTGCGATGATCAGGTAGATGATGATCCGTCCAAGAGTACTATCCTCGGTTCGCGTGAGGAATTGTGTCAGGGACATGCCAGGCTCCTCACCGCCGGGTGTACGATCCACACTCTTCTCAGAGAAGATCTGCGGCATCTCCGGGATCACCATGCCCCGCTTCCTCATCACCTTCAGGACAGCTTTCACAACCGCAATAAGGGCAACTCCGATGGCGAGGATACCCGCGAAGAGGCCCGCAAGGCCGAAGAATATGTTATCCAGCGTGAGCCCCCCCTGCACGATCCTGAAGACGAAGTCATAGAGGAAGATGTAGGTGGCAAAAATGATGATCAGAAGCAGGGCAACCTTCCTGAGATCGTTTCTGGTGAGGTTCATCAGGATCTCAAGCTGCTTGTTCGCTGAATCAAGTGCTTTTTCTGTCTTTCTCAGATCAGTCACATCCTGGCCCTGGGCAATGGTGGCAATCACCGTCTTACCATCTTCTGCAAGGATATTTGAGGAGTTCCAGATAACAGCACGGATATCCTTGTTTCGTGTGCGTATCGGTATCTCTGTCCCTTCCCACGATGAGCCGCAACTCGCCCCCTGGATCAGCTCCATCGCAGATTCGCAGGTGTCGGAGCAAAAGAGGATGCTGAGATCTGATCCTATCGCCTCCTCGGCAGTGATACCGGAGAGGCGGGCAAAGGCCGTGTTGAACCGGGTAATTTTACCCTCTGCATCCCAGACGACGATCGGGGCATTGGTATAGGAGATGAGGTTATTCAGGAAGTCATTTGTCTCGAGGAGCTCCCGCTGCATCCGCTGAATCTCATCACGGTTCGCCTGCATCTCGGCTTCAAGTGCAAGAAGCTGCTCATTCTTACTCTGGAGCGCCTCATTGATCGTATTCAGCTCAAGAGTCCGTGCCCGGAGCCCCCGCTCTGTTACCATCCATCCTTCCATCAGGAAGGTGACGACTGCGCCGACGATAATAAAGATGAGAACCCGGATTACACCGTTTACGAGATGATCGATACCCGCTGCCGAAATGAGGATGATCAGGTACAGAAGCGCTAATATAATCGAGTAGATGAGGCCCTGCCGGAGATAGAAGAGACAGGCAAGGATGATCGGGATGAAGAAGAGGATCTGGGCAATATCTGAGAAGCCTGAGGTGAGAAGGAGGATGCTCAGCAGAATGCTGAGAATGGTGGAGCAGATGACAGCTAAAAGCGCCACCCTTGGATCAACAGGCAGGTGCATCTCCCGCTTCCATAGAGTCTCAATGAGAGAGGAGATCTCACCCGGGATCGGCATATTGTGTCATTAGGAGAATGGAGACAATAATTATTTCCATTGATTCGGATGGAGGGACAGTGATTTTCAGAAGGGTGAAGGAAGCGTTCCCACGGTGCTACCGGGAAGGCTGTATGGACAGGGATGTGGATCAACCACTTGGCTGGAAATTCATTGAAGAAGGTTTATTGTTCTTGGTACCAATTCAAGGATATGCAATCCCCCGGATCCGATGATCCGTCGATTTCACTCCTCTATGTGGATGACGAGCCGGCGCTCCTTGAGATTGGAAAGGCATTTCTTGAGCGGAGCGCCGGGATCCTGGTCGATACGCAGGAGACGGCAATTGATGCACTTCGCCTGCTGGAGACGCAATCCTATGATGCAATCGTCTCCGATTACCAGATGCCCGACATGGACGGGATCGCATTTTTAAAGGCCCTGAGGGAGAGGGGCGACACAACCCCGTTCATCATCTTCACCGGAAAAGGACGGGAAGAGGTCGTCATCGAAGCATTTGATGCAGGTGCTGACTTCTACCTCCAGAAAGGAGGGGATCCGAGATCCCAGTTTGCCGAACTTGAGAGGAAAGTACGAAAGGCGGTTGATCTCCACCGGGCAGAGAGGGCAACCAGGGAGAGTGAGGAGCGGTTCAAGAGGGTGATGAGCCTTGTTCCGGATATGATCTCAATCCACGATCCTGAGATGACGATCCTCTACAGCAACTGGATGGGCTTTGGGGCTGTACCGGAAAAAAAACGGCAGGTACAGACAAAGTGCTACAGGACATACAGGGATTATGATGACATCTGCCCGGACTGCCAGGCAAAAGAGGTACTCAGCTCAAAAATGCCGGTTCATCGGGAGGTGCTCCTCCCCGATGGCAGATGGATCGATCTCCGGGTGATACCGGTTCTGGATGCAGATGGAAACATCGATTTCTTCCTTGAATGGGTTCGGGATATCTCAGAGATGAAGCGTTCGAATTCTGAAATATCTGACGTTCAGCGGCTCCTTCAAGGGATGCTGGATGGTGTTCCGGATATCATCGGACTGCAACGGCCGGATCATACCATTATCAGGTACAATCAAGCCGGATACGATGCCCTCAATCTGACGCCTGAAGAGGTGGATGGCAGGCGGTGCTATGAGCTGATCGGAAGAGATGAGCCCTGCGAGATCTGTGCAACAACAGAGGCGGTTGCTACAGGAAAAGCCGTGACAATCGAGAAGTTCGTCCCCGAAATGCAGAAGTACTTCCAGTGCACAAGCAACCCCGTATTCGGGGAAGATGGAAACCTGGAACTCGTCATTGAGCGGCTTCATGACATCAGCGATCAGAAAATGACAGAGGAGGCTCTCCGCAAGAGCGAGGAGAAGTACCGGACTCTGGTGGACAGGGCAAGCCAGATGCTCTTCCTCCACGATCAACACGGTGCAATCCTTGATGTGAACCAGAAGGCGATAGAGAGCACCGGGTACAGCCGTGAAGAGCTCCTTTCGATGAATGTCGCGGATATCGACCCCAATGTAGATCTGCATTCTTTTACACAATGGCTCTGGCAGGAAGCGCCACTTCTGGAGGAGAGGTTCTTTGAGACACGGCACCGGCGGAAGGATGGATCGATCTACCCAGCCGAAGTGCATGCATCAAAGGTAACTATTGCGGGTGAGCCCTGCATCATGGGACTCGCAACCGATATTACAAGCCGCAAACAGGAGGAGGCAGCGCTCAGGGAGAGCGAGGAGAAGTTCCGGGGCATCATCGATAACCTCCAGGATATCTACTACAGAACCGATGCAGATGGAATTGTCACGATGCTGAGCCCCTCGGCAGCAGGAATCTTTGGGTATGATACACCAGATGCCATGATGGGCAAGCCTGCCTCTGATTTCTGGGTATATCCTGAAGAGCGGAAGGAGATTTTAAGGCGTATTGTAGAGGAGGGAGGGGTGCGGGACTATGAGGTCACGCTCAAAAAGGCAGATGGAAGCCCCCTCCCGGTTTCAGTATCCTGTCGCCAGATCTATGATGGTTCCGGAAAACCAGCAGGAATTGAGGGAGTTATCCGGGATATCACCGAACGAAAAGAGGCTGAAGAGAGGATCAAAGAGAGTGAGGAGAAGTACCGGCTCATCGCAGATAATACCGCAGATACGATATGGATCGCTGATCTCAACCTCAAAATCCAGTATATCAGCCCGTCTGTCCTGAAGATGCGGGGATATACCCCGGAGGAGGTGATGGGGCAGTCCTTACAGGAGATGCTGACGCCCGGGTCATTTGAATCGGTACAGAAACAATTTGCCGCGGAGATGGCGCTTGAAGCTACAGGAAAGGCAGATCCGGAGAGGACGATTCACATAGAGTTTGAGAAGTACCGGAAGGATGGATCGACGATACTGGTTGAGAATGCGATCCGGTTCCTCCGCGATCATGATGGGCAGCCGACTGGTATTATCGGGGTATCACGGGATATAACCGAGCGGAAAGAGGTTGAAAAACTCATCAAACAATCCAATGATCGCCTGAAAACCATCATTAACAGCAGTGATGCTTTCATTTATATTGCTGACATGGAGACATATGAGGTTCTCTTTCTGAACGAACACGGGCGAAATGCCTGGGGCAATGTAGAAGGCACCATCTGCTGGAAGTCCCTGCAACACGGACAGGATGGCCCATGTCCGTTCTGCACAAATGATAAATTGCTTGATAAAGACGGGAAACCTGCCGGGGTATACATCTGGCAGTTCCAAAATACGGTAAATGGACGATGGTACGAATGCCGGGATGTGGCAATTCAGTGGATTGACGGACGCATTGTCCGGATGGAGATCGCAACAGATATCACCGAACGAAAAGAGGCTGAAGAGAGGATCAAAGAGAGCGAGGAGAAGTACCGGCTCATCGCAGATAATACCGCTGATAATATCTGGATCTTTGATATGGACTTTTCGCTCCGGTACATCAGCCCCTCGGTTCTCTCGATGAAGGGCTTCACCGTGGAGGAGTCGCTCGCACAGACTGTCGAAGAGAAATTGACCCCTGCCTCATATGCAGCGCTTCTGGATCGGTTTAATAAGGAGATGGAAGCCGAAGCATTAGGTACCGCTGATCCGGACAGAACCGTATCATTTGAGACTGAAGAATACTGCAGGGACGGATCGACAATACTGGTTGAGAACTCGACACGGCTGCTCCGGGATGAGGAGGGGAAGCCTGTTGGAATACTCGGAGTATCACGTGACATCACGAAACGAAAGGAGATGGAGAGAGCCCTCAAAAGCCAGCTTGACCTGATCGAAGGGCTCTTTGAGAGCCTCCCGCTTGGAGTGATCATCTTTGATACAGGCGGGACGATACTCCGCATGAACAGGGGAGTTGAGGAGATCACCGGATATTCTGCTGAAGAGATTCCGACTGTGGGGGATTGGTTCGTCAGGACATACCCGGATCCTGCTTACCGGGATGAAGTGATCGCAACATGGGAAAGTGATAAAGAAGGGGAGGTCAGGAGCCGTGAATTTAAGGTCACCTGCAAGGATGGCACGATAAAGGATATCGAATTTCATGCAGTATTTCTCACAGATGGCAGGATCATTGTGACGATCTCGGATGTGACAGAGCGGAGGAGAGCGGAAAAAGAGAAAGAGAAGAATGAATACCGCTTTTCGATCATGGCAAACCAGAGCCGTGCCTATACCTGGGAGATAGATGCAGAAGGCCTCTATACTTCAATCAGTCCGGAGTCGGAGGCGATAACCGGGTATAAGCCAGAAGAGATCGTTGGAAGAATGCATTTTTACGAGCTTCATCCAGAGAAAGAGCGTGAGGGATTCAAACAGAGAGCAATGGGGATCATTGCCAGAAGAGAGACCTTCACAGAGTTTGAGAATTGTGCTCATAAAAAGAATGGTGAGACCATCTGGGTCAGCACAAGCGGCATTCCAATTGAGGACGATTCAGGCTGCCTTATTGGATACTGGGGAACAGATACCGATATCACTGAAAGAAAACTCGCAGAAGTAGCTTTGCAGACCGCAAACAAGAAACTCCAGATACTCGCGAGTATCACCCGCCATGATATACAGAACAGGATCATGGCTCTTCTGGGATATCTCGATCTGACAAAGATGGAGATTGATGATCCAAGGCTATCCAGGTATCTGGGTGAGATAGAGAGAGCAGGGAGTGATATCCAGCGGCAGATCGAATTCACCCGCACCTATCAGGAGCTCGGTGTGGAGAGGGCGGCATGGCATGCTATTGACGATCTCCTCTCTCCGATATCCGGTTCAGAGCTGCCTCTTATTGCTGATTGCACCGGATACCAGGTACTTGCCGATCCGATGATCGAGAGGGTCTTTTCCAACCTGATGGATAACACCATCCGGCATGCCCATGGCACAACAAGAGTCGGATGCCGGTGCGAGGAGCGGGACGGGCAGCTTGCGATCATCTGGGAAGATGACGGGGCAGGTGTTCCTGAGGACCAGAAGGAGCGGATCTTCGAACGGGTTATGGAGAGAATACAGGACTTGGGCTCTTCCTCTCTCGGGAGATCCTGGCAATCACCGGGATTACCATTAGAGAGACCGGGGAATATGGAAAAGGAGCGAGATTTGAGATGCTGGTTCCAGCCGGGGCCTGGCAGAAAAGTGATGCAAGGTCCTGATTTTCTTTTAGAGCCTGATCGGTGAGAAGGTATTTTCACCCTTAATGCTCATCATAGAGTAGAGATGACATCCACCGGGGCTGAGGTACAACCAATTTCTGTTCTCTATGTAGATGACGAGCCTTCGCTCCTTGAGATTGGACAGCTCTTCCTTGAGCGGACAGGAGGTATCAGGATCACAACGGCAGCGGATGCAGAGGTGGCGATCCGGCTCATGGATGAACACCGATTTGATGCGATCGTCTCGGACTACCAGATGCCGGGGATGGATGGGATCGCGTTTCTCAAACACCTGAGGCAGTCGGCCAATACAATACCGTTCATCATATTCACCGGAAAAGGCCGGGAGGATGTTGTGATCGAGGCCTTAAACAGCGGTGCGGACTTCTACCTCCAGAAGGGCGGCGATCCAAAGTCCCAGTTTGCCGAGCTTGCCAATATGATCCGTTCCGCTGTTGCCCATAAGAATGCTGAGAAGCTCGCGAAAGAGACAGAGAAACGGCTCTATGATATCATACAGTTCCTCCCTGACCCCACCTTCGCTATTGATTCCAAAGGTATTGTGATCGCATGGAACCAGGCGATTGAGGAGATGACCGGCGTTCCTGCAGGCGATATGATCGGGAAGGGCAATTATGAGTATGCAATCCCCTTTTACGGGGAACGCCGCCCCTTGCTGATCGATCTCATCTCCTTTTCTGATGAGGAGCTTCTGCGATCAAAGTATGCATCAGTCACACGGGAACGGGATGTACTGATTGCAGAGACCTCCCTGCCACGGCCGCTGGGAAGGTATGCTGTCCTTGCAGGCAAGGCATCCCCACTCTATAATGAGAGCGGGGATATCGTCGGGGCGATCGAGACCATCCGGGACAACACAGAACAGAGGCGATCAGAAGAGGCACTTCAGGAGAGCGAGGAGCGGTACAGGCTCACGCTGGATGCTGCCAATGACGGGATCTGGGACTGGGATATTGCCAGTGGGAGCGCCTTTTTTAGTGACCGCTGGTATACAATGCTCGGATATGAACCGGATGAGCTACCGGGATCCTATGCAACATGGAGAGCACTCCTCCACCCCGGGGATCTTGAACGGGCTGAAGAGCATATCCAGAACCATATCCGGGAAGGAAGAGGGAGTTTCCGCCTGGAGTTCCGGATGCAGACAAAAGACGGCGGATGGAGATGGATCCTTGCCAGGGGAAAGATCGTCAACCGTGATGAAGAGGGGAGGCCTCTCCGCCTCCTCGGCACCCATACCGACATAACAGAGCAGAAGGAGGCAGAGAAAGCATTACAGAAGAGCGAACGGCTGTACCGGCTGATCACCGAGAATATGACCGAGACGATCTCGATTCTCGATCTCTCACTCAGGTTTACCTATGTCAGCCCGTCTGTTGAATCCCTGAGAGGGTTTTCTATGGATGAGGCTGTAGTACAGTCTCTTGAGGAGGTGCTGGCACCGGAATCCCTGATAGTTGCCCAACGGACATTCCAGGAGGCAATGGAGCGTGAGGCTGCCGGAGAACCGGTTGGTGTTGTCAGCCTTGATCTTGAGACATATAGAAAGGATGGATCAAGAATCTGGGTGAATAATACCATGACCTTCCTCCGTGACAGCGACGGGATTGCCACTGCCATCCTCATTGTGGGCCGCGATGTGACAGAGATGAAGAGAGCTGGGTTTGAAGCGGATAGGAACAAAAGGCTTCTCGAAGCGATGCTGGATGGCATCCCCGATATCGTCGGCCTCCAGCTCCCCGATCATACCATTGTCAGGTACAATAAGGCAGGATACGAGATCCTGGGCCTGAGACCTGAGGAGATTCAGGGCAGGAGATGTTATGAGATCATCGGACGGAGCAGCCCCTGTGAACTCTGTGCCACCACACAGGCGGTTCTCTCGAAGAAGCAGGAGACAGTCGAGCGGTATGTACCGGAGCTTGGGAGGTTCATGGAATGTACAAGCAACCCGGTCCTTGATGAGAACGGCGAGATCGAGCTCATCATCGAAGTCCTCCATGATATCACAGAACAAAAAAAGGCAGAGAAGGCGCTTCTGGAGAGCAAGCAGAAGTTCAAGTCCCTCTTTATGAATATGATCGAGGGATCCGCCCTCCACGAACTCATCTACAGCGAGGATGGGAAACCAGAAGATTATCGGATCATTGAGATCAATGCCTCGTATGAGAGGGTACTTGGAGTCAGGTGGAAGGATACCATCGGGAAGACAGGGCGGGAGATATACGGTGCCGGTGATCCGCCTTATCTTGAAGAGTATGCAGGTGTGGTCCGGTCTGGAGAACCGGTAATCTTTGAAACCTACTTCCAACCCCTGAAGAGGCACTTCATCATCTCGGCATACCGGACAGGGGAGGGCAGGTTTGCCACAATATTTGAAGATATCACCGAACAAAAGCTCGCTGAAGAAGAGCTTCTGTTAAAGGATGCCGCCGTTCGCGCATCATTAAACGGCCTTGTCATCACCAATCTCTCCGGAGATATCACCTATGCCAATCCCGCATTCATCGCCATGTGGGGGGCTTCTGATCAGGACGAGGTACTTGGCCGGTCTATCCTCTCCTTGTGGACGGCTGAAGCTAGTGGCCGGGAGATAGCTGAATCAATACAGAAGAACGGCAGCTGGTCAGGCGAAGTACAGGGAACCAGAAAAGATGGGTCAGAGATCATCGTTGAGCTTGCCACAAGCCTTGTCCGTGATGCTTCTGAAACTCCTATCGCAATGATGGGCTCCTGTATCGATATCACCGGTCGAAAGAGAGAGGAGAAGGCGCTTCAGGCCGCCAACAAGAAACTCCAGATCCTCTCCAGTGTCACCCGGCACGATATCCTGAACAAGATCATGGTGATTGACGGCTATATCTGGCTGAAGAGAGAGAAAGAGGGTGAGCAGCAGGATATGTACCTCGCTGATATTGAGAAGGCGGTCAAATCGATCGAACGGCAGATCGAGTTTACCCGCCAGTATGAGAACCTGGGGGTGCAGGCACCCACCTGGCTTTCGATCGCCAGTTTAATCGAGGTGATTGATGATGGCCGGCTACCCATCATCCGGCATCTCTCTGATGAAACCGCCGTCTTTGCCGATCCGATGATCCAGAAGGTCTTCGAAAATCTCATGGAGAATACCCTCCGGCATGCCGAAGGGGCGAGCCGGGTGGAGATCCGGTGCGAAGAGCGGGATGGCCGGCTCGACATCATCTGGGAGGATGATGGGCCGGGTGTTCCTGACGACCAGAAGGAGCGGATCTTCGAGCGGGGTTTTGGGAAGCATACAGGCCTTGGGCTCTTTCTCTCACAGGAGATTCTGGCGATCACCGGGATTATGATTGCCGAGACCGGGGAATATGGGAAAGGAGCAAGGTTTGAGATGCTGGTGCCTGAAGGGGGATGGCGGCAGGGATAGGCGGAGGCCCGGAGCCCACCTTTCTCAGTCTCTCTTACGCCGCATCATCAGCCCTGATATCGGTTATATCCTCAACTGAACAGAGTATGCAGGGCCTGTCATCTATCGTGACAAATGATGAAGAGAGGCGGCAGATGCAGATCTCGCCGGACCGTCTCCGGCAGCAGAGCTCCATGCCCCTGACCTGCCTGCCTTCCCTGACTGCCGAGTAAAAGGCATCCCATTCAAAACCGGGTACAGGAAGATCAAGTTCTTCCACAGTCTTTCCGATCACCTCATCCCGCAAGTACCCGAAACGCTCCTCAAACATATCATTGATATCCAGAAAGACCCCGCCTTCAAGGGAGACGACTGCCAGTGAGACCGGGGTATGCTTAAAGAGCATTCTCAGCCTCTTTTCGGATTCTTTGAGTGCATTTTCAGCCTTGATCTGTCCTGATATATCCCTGACAGAGAGGAGAATTGCCGGGATAAAACCAAATTCAATGAGATTCCCGACACATTCCACAACCTTCTCATTGCCTTTGAGTGTTTTGATCCGGTACTTCAGATCAAAAGGCTCATTCCCGCTTTGGATTTTAGCAAGAGCTTCAACGGCACTCTCCCTTTCGTCAGGGGAGATAATGAAATCCAGGGCATTGATACTGCCGGTTGTGTCCATATCCGGATCGCTCTCGATGATATCTGATGCACGGGGGTTTGCAAAGAGGATTCGTGCATTGAAATCCACGATGATGATCCCTTCGTTTGACTGTTCCACCAATGTCCTGAATATCTCAGTACTTCTCCAGAGTGCGTCTTCTGCCTGTTTCTTCCCAATCGCGTACTCGATCTTCTTCCGGAGCTCTGCAAACAGGGCAACTGATCCCCCGGTTTTCTGGATATAGAAATCTGCGCCAGAGTTTAGGGCGTCGATCACCACTTCCTCCCTTCCCCTCCCGGTGAAGATGATGAAGGGAGTCGAGCTATCCATCTCCCGGAGATACTGGAGCAGCGAGATACCATCCATACGCGGCATCTGGTAATCTGACACAATTGCATCGAACTGCTGCTCCCTGAGGAGGAAAAGAGCTTCCTCTGCGTTGTCTGTGACAGTTACTAAAAAAACCCCTGATTCTTCCAGAAACTGCTTTCCCACATCCAGAAGAGCGGGTTCGTCATCCACGAGGAGGATCCGAAAAACCGGTTTACCGGCAGGCGGCATATATACATGATACAAGTGGTAAGACAATAATTGTTCCGATATGGTGTATAGTATAGGACTTACGCATAACCCTCTGAAAAAAATTTAGAGCGCATATTTTGGGTCCTTCAGATACTCGACTATAGCATTCGACTGGATCTCCCATTTTGCATGATATATTGTGATATCCTGTTCTTGATTGAAGGCTTCTAATCGGACATATGCCCGAATTGAGCAATTTATATGATTTCTCTGACCTGCTGCCTTCCGGACTTTACAATCTTCGATGCAACACAGTTCTTTCAGAGCACGATGGTAGTTTTCAATTGACCAGCATATCGCCTGGAGATTTTTCCTGTCACTGTAATCCATTGTCAGACAATTCGTGGCCCAGTACCGATCGCTTCCTTTTTTGTTCACAGAATGAAATACCCGAATAAACCCGTATTTCCTTAAGTGGACCTCCAATCCATCATCCGGAATCGTCAGTGAAGATACCTGGACATTCTCGGTTCGGTCAGGATTGACCATCCGATTCTTTTTGAGACGAGTAAACCAGTTCCAACCAAGACGATTGAGCAACTTCAGATTGTCAATGCCGGAATACCTGCTGTCAAACATGACAAAATATGGGTTGAAACCACGTTCCTTTGCCGCTTCAAGCATGTCCCGGAGGTGATCGTTCTTGGTTTTACCGTCACAATCGATGTCATAGACCCGGTAATCAACGGGAAACGTATTTGCTCCGTCGGTCCATACAAGCGTGATCAGACCAATTCCTTTCACGACTTTTCTGTGTTTCCCACTCCACTGATAATGTGTGGTTTCGATCTTCTCGGAATGGATCTTGTCAATCACAGTATCATCGAGAACCAGCCAACCATTTCGCCGTTCAATACAGGGTGCAACCTCGATCCATAACGTCTCGGTAGTAAGAGACTGTCTTGTTAGAAATCGGTTGAATTTGTCATGAGATACCACTATTCCTGCTTTTGAATATCAATCTGATGCTTTCACACAGGATACATCACAGTTAGCTGCAACGAGGAAATGTATGTAATCCGTGTCAGTAATCTGATACTGTTTTGACACGCATTATTTTATGCATTACTAATATATTGATATTTTGGTTAAACTATTGAAGTGCGTAAGTCCTATCCTATAATCGGTTTGGAAAGGTTGACAAGAATATTACTCATTCAATTGAAATTCATGATTTTGAAAGAAAATCTCTCAATTTGCTTAAAACGACTCGTGCAGAATTGATTTATTTAGTCCTCGCAATGCAATATGAAGAATATGAGCGTAGTAAAAAGGGAGAAAAAGATGTAAAAATGGCACAGATCTCCCTTCAAAAATTCCCAGATGAATTGAAAATTAATGATTATCGATGTACTGATAGATAACCAATATTCCCGCCTATTCACGACGAGGTTGGGGGCATCATCTGTTCCAATTTATTAGCAAAACTATTTGTTAAACGAGAATTCAATATCAATCTAAATAAGTCTAATTGGAGAAAGAAACAATCGAAAATTAGAGGGATCGGATTAGGAATGACATTAAAAGTTTTTATAAGCTATTCACATGAAGATAACGCTGATAGAAAATATATTGATTCATTGAAAAGACATCTGGCCCCACTAAAAAATCAAAATATAATTCAGATTTGGGATGATAAAGAGGTAATACCAGGCAAGGAATTTTCAGAAATAATTAATTCAAAGATTGATGATGCAGATATAATATTATTATGTATATCATCACATTTCCTTAACTCTTCAGCTTGCTTGAATGAGAAAATGAAGGCATTAGAGCTAAGATTAAAGAAAGGAATCCAAGTTATTCCGATAATATTAACACCTTGCGGATGGAAAAGCGAGTCAGAGTTACCCAAACTGTTAGCATTACCATATGATGCTAAGCCCATTTCACAGTTTGAAGATCAAGATAGTGCATGGCATGGTGTATACAATGGATTAATGCGTGTAATTGAAAGCGAGCTAATAATAAAAAAAATCTCGATCAATAAACAATTTAAACATTTTTTATGCGATTCTGAACTTTTAGCTAATGCGCATTCAAAAAAAGAGTTGGTCTCGTTAGAGGATATTTTCATTGATATTGAATTAAAAAAATTTGACAGTTCTAAAAAAGATATTGAGACAGTAACTTCAGATGAGCTAATCGACTATCTTCAGGATGAAGGAAAAATTATTATTGCAGGAGAAGACCAATCAGGTAAAACAACTCTTTGTAAGAGACTTTTCTATAAATTACGAAAATTAAATTTTATTCCAGTCTATGTGTCAGGTCAAAAGATTAGTTCCCGTGGAAAAATCCAAAACATGATAATAGATTCTCTTCATGAACAATATGACACTTTTGATGAGAAAAAAATTGATATTGAACGATTTGTGCCAATAGTTGATGATTTTCATTTTTCAAATGAAAAAGAAAAACATCTAACAGAATTAACCAAGTATCCACATTATGTAATTATCATTGATGATGTATTCGGTTTAAATATAAAAAATACAACTTTAATATCATCATTACTTACATTCAAAATTAAAGAACTAAAATCATCACTAAGAGTGGAATTAGTAAGAAAATGGGTTAGTTTAGCAGATAAAACCACTGATATTGATTATAAAGCAATCGATATCAATGTTGAGCGAATTAATACAATTTTAGGACGAAATATCGGAAAAGGATTAATTCCTGCCTATCCCTTCTTTATTATTTCAACTCTCGTAACCTATGACACGATATTAACACTTGATCAAGATATTACATCTCAGGGATATTGTTATCAGGCTTTTATTTATTTTTATTTACGAAAACATAATGTAAAAAATGATGAGATTGACATATATTTAAACTTTTTAGGAGAGTTTGCCTATTATTTACACCAAACAAAACAAAATGCAATAAACAATCATGAGTTTTCTATTTTTATAGAAAAATATAATGAAACATTTAATTTGCCAATTAAATCTGAAATATTGCTTAACAATTTAAAAGAAATAATTTTGAAAGATACTTTAAATAATTATTCATTCAAGTACCCATGTTTTCATTATTATTTTGTCGCCAAATCAATTTCTGAACATTTTGAAGATCCCGATGGAATGGAGAGAGTTAAAGCAATATTAAATAATCTTCATGTCGATGAAAATGCTTACATCACAGTTTTTCTGATACACCATTCAAAAAACAACTCAATTATAAAAGAGATACAAGAGATCTCAAATCACCTTTTTGAGAAATGCAAACCAGCATCTCTAACAAAACAAGAAATGAACTTTTTAGATACTGAAATACACAGTATCATCAGGGCAGCATTACCCCCAGGAAATATAACACCCGAAATGGAAAGAACAAGACGATTAGAAATTGAAGATAAAATGGAAATATCCCAAGAAAACAATTCAGAAGAAGAATTGTCTAACGATAACAACGCATATGAAATAGACATGAGGAGAGCTATAAAAACCGTCGAAGTTTTAGGCTGTATTATTAAAAATCGAGCAGGATCATTAAAAAAAGTCGACCTTCAAAACATTTTTTTGAATGGTATGAATCTTCATTTAAGAATACTATCATTTTTTATTCAAACATTACAAAATGAAGAACATCAAAATTATATTATTGAAATAATTTCAAATAGATTGAGTCAATTAGATGAAGGGAAAGACCAATTTAACAAATTAAGTGATGATGAGAGAGGGAAAAATGCACGCATTATTTTCTTCAATATTCATTTTTTCCTAATTCTTGGAACAATTTATAAAATTGTTCATTCACTTGGCTCCGATAAATTACTAGAGATATCAAATATCACTTGCGATCAGGTTGACAATCCAGCATCTTTTCTCATTAAACATGGGATAATAATGAGCTATGATAAAAATTTAATAGTCGAAGATATTTATAAAGGAATTAATGATAAAGATTTTTCAGAAATTGCAAAGCGCTGTGCAGAAATATTGGTTGTTGATTATTGTGCTGTAAATCAAGTGCATTATCGAGAACGACAAAAGATTGAAAGTATGCTAAAAATTCCACGAAACAGATTACATTGAAATTGGGCTTTACCATCAAAAAATAGCTAACCTAATAAACAAGATGCGAGTGGCAGGAGTCGAACCTGCGAACCCCTACGGGAATCGATCTTGAGTCGATCACCTTTGGCCTCTCGGTAACACTCGCACTGAAGGACATATATTTGCGCTCCAATGCAAAAAACATTCCTCGATCTACATAAAATCCGCAAGCCCCAGCTGGAGCTTCACCTCTTCCCCGAATGTCGAGTTGATCGAGGCGTCGATCACGGCAATCCGCTGTTTTGTGTACTCGGAGACCTTAAACTGCTCGCAGATCGAGAGCGATGCAGCCAGGTATTTCTTCACTGATCCTTCCGAGACGGTGGCGATGATCTTGTTTCCGCACCGGCACTTCCCGGCAAGCGGCATCCTCCGGAACTTCGACCCACACCGGGCGCACCGGAACCCCTGCTTTGAGAAGGCATTTAAGTTCCCGATCATGTCGCGGATAAAGTGCGTCGTCAGGACACGCTCTGCGAGATCGTCCTCATCCACGGCCCGGATCATCTTCGCAAGGAGAAGCTCCGCATCCAGCTTATCAACCATCGACCCAAGCCGGGTATACATCGTCGTTGCGGGCCCTGCCGAGATATCGGTCGTATCATGGGTGAATGAGAACCCCTCATACTGGCCGGGGGTGCCGATCCGAAGCTCCACGTGATCCACCACGCGCTCAAGCTCCTTTGGTGCCGTATAGGTGAGGCATGCTTCATAGACAGAGAGCGGATACCGGCTCATCACATCCACGTTCAGCGTCTCCTTATCGACCTCGCTCGGATCGATCCGGCTCGTCAGGACAAGGGGGGCATCCATCGAGCCGCCCCGTGTCTCCGGCAGAAACGACCGCGAGAAGTTTATTAAGCCATCCAGAAGCAGCATCACGCAGTCCTCATCACCATCACACTGGCCGCAGAAGATCCCGTTTGCATGGAGGGTGTGATCATCTGCCACCGTCACACAGTACACCCGGTCATCAAGGCAGGGGACAGGATCGGCGGATTTGATCGTATCTGCAATCACTATTCCCCCTTCCAGCACCGGCACCCGTGCCCCCGGCTTCACCTCAAGTGCCCGGATCTTCCTGAGATATGCACAATCCCAGACAAGCATCGCATGATCCGGGGTTACCGCGAGCTTTTTTCCACGTTCTGTCTCAAAGAGGATGAGATGTGCCGGGGCACGGTGTACCGAGACCGAGGTGACCTTCCGCATCTTCTGGTTTCCGTTCGTATCCACTGCAATCAGCATGTGGGGGGATGCCGGATCTGAATAGAAGGTCCCAAGCCGGTCGCATCCGGGCTGCGAGATATCAAAATTCTCAATGACAAACTCCCGGATCGGCATCTTCTTCCAGCCGGACTGCCCGAACACCTCAATCTCGGTATCGCCGTGGAAACAGTTCCGCCGTTTCGCCGCATGGAAGAAGGGATGAGCATACCCGACAAGGGCTTTTGAGTAACCAATCAGCCGGGCAAGGACACCCGCGCTCGTATGCGGAGCAAGCCCGATTAAGAGCTGGCCGACGAGATCCTGAGGCTTCTCTGCATTATAGAACCGGGGCAGGCCGTACACCTTCTCGAGGAGATCATCCATAAACCCTGCCACCTTCAGGAGATACTCGCCGCAATCCTCTGAGACGAGTATATCCTGGGGTCTCAGCTCACAGATCTGCTCGCTATCCACCAGATCCCTCCCCTCATAATCCTTCAGGTATCCAAGCTCACGGAGCCTCTCAGGCGACACCCCGATCTCGGATGGCCGGAAATGGGTGAGGGGAAGATCGATCATATCATAGCGGACGGTTCCGTCCTTGAAGACGAAGAGATCCCGGACCGCCCGGAGGATCCCCTTCTCAATCGCCTCAACCGACCGCTCACGGGAGATCAGCCCTTTCACGCCCTTCAGGAGCTTCAGGTCTGATTGAACCATCCCGAGAGTGGTAAGCGCCGATTCATACTCCTTTTTGATATTCACCTCAACCTCAAAGTTGCAGTTGAGGGGGGCATCGCACCGGGGACAGCGGTCACCGTCTGTAACCTCCTTGTTGCAGTGAACGCACCGGAAAACAGGCACTGTGTGGCCTCCGCAGGCACACCGGTTCCAGAAGGTTTTATCGCCACAGATGGTGCACCGCCGCTCACCCACTTCAATTGAGATCTGTCCCTGCGTCTCGATATCGATATAGAGATCCCCATCCCCCATCGTCTCCTGCCGCCGCTTTGCGCCCGCTCCCTGGAAAGAACGCCGGGCACCGCCATCGTTTCCGATCGGGAAGAGGGCATGCGGTGCTGTCTTCATCTTCCTTGGGGCGGATTTTCCGGGGCGGCCCATCCTGCCGCCGATCCGGGTTCCTGCCTTTGAACGAAGTTTGAACCCGCTCAGGTGAGCCGCACAGGGAAGGCCGTTTGTGCAATCAGGCAGGCTCTCCCAGCCGGGGCGGCGCGAGAGATCCAGGCCAAGACCAAGGCAGGCGAGGAATGAGTAGCAGGTGCGAAGAACAATCTCTCCATTCTCAACCGTATGTGGAACAAGCGTCTCCTCGATGAGGGCCTTCACCTCGGGATCATGGCGTACTCTCAGTACGCCATCTTCCATCCGTCCACGCTCCACCACAAGATCAGCGAGCCGGCAGAACTCCTTCTGGGTAAGATCATCAAAATACCAGGTATAGTCGGGATGAAGATATGCACCATTCAGTGCAAAGCTGATCGCCTCCATCTCATGTGCGGGATGCCGGGGGCCGCCCTCCTGGAGCCACCACTCCTCGCAGTAGGAGGGAGGGATCAGGGGATGGTTATTCTCAAGAAACTCCCCGTAACTGATTAAGAGCTCACCCACATCAAGGATATACTCGATCTCGTTTGCAACCGCCTTTGCCTCTTTCTCGGAATCGATCCGCCGCACCTCACCTGACCTGAGCCGGACCGTCGGCCCTTCGATCGAATCGACCGGCACAATCCCTGCCGCCTTTCCGGGACGTTCCACCTTCATCTGGGTACCGGGGGAGAGATATTCTCCGAGGATGTACATCGTTGCAGGATGAAGTCCGCCTGCGGCAAGCCCGGTATTTCTCGCACGGCCGAGCCGGAGCCGGAACCCGCCTTTCCGCATCGGGTAGGCAAAGACAGGCCTGCCGGCGATGGTATCCTGGATAAACTTGTCTTTGGGCTTGATCCCCTTCACTACCTCATCATCACCTGATTTCGCACCTGAAACGAGCTGATCGAGCCATTCCCAGCCCTCCATCTTCATTTTTCTGACATTCTTCTGGACTTTCGGGGCCTTCAGGGCGAGCCCTTCTGCAATAACAAGCGCCATCCCGCCGCGGACGGCATTTGTCTCAACACGGTCAAGGTTCCGGTACCCCGAGACCTCTTCCTTCTCGGTCGGCTCGCCATCGATACAGACCGGGCAGTTCCCGATGATCAGCCGGAGCTCTGCGTCTGTCGGTGAATACTGGAGGCTCAGGATATTATTGTATTGCCTGATCTCCTCGATATATCGCTCGATCTCATTCTGGCGCGGGATATACCGGTTGATCCCAAGCGCCTGCCTCACGTAGTCGCCGACAAGCACCGAGAGTGCCTGTGCAGTACCTCCGGCGGACCTGATCGGCCCGGCATAATAGATCTTGAGGTACTCGGTACCGTCATCGTTCCTGCCAAACCCCACCTTCGCAATCCCTTCCTTGGGAGCAGAGACGACACCCTCAGTCAGGAGCGCCATCGAACACCGGATCGCGTGATCAACGACCTCCTCACGCGATGTCTCGCCGAACTTCCGGGCAACAAAATCATCCCCGATCTTAAGAGCTGCTTCCTCACGGGACATCCCGGATTCAAGCTCACGGATCCGTGCTGCCACACCGGGGATCTCAAGAAGTGCTTCAACCCGATCGGCAAGATCGCTCGCGATTGGGATCTCCGGGGTTATTGCGGGATCAATACCCCGTGATCGTGCCTCCTTTGCTATCGAGAGGGCCTCCTCAAGCTGACGGTTCAGGGAAGCAAGATAGGCTTCCATCGCTGGCGACATCGCTGGAAGCTCCATGGCTCTGTTACTCCTCGTCTTCTGAAAGAAGCGTAAGTATCCCTTCTTCACCCATCCTGAAGAGGACGAGCCCGGCTGAGTTCCGAAGGAGTGGATCATCCCCCTCAGATGCCTCTTTCAATGCAGGCATTGCGGGTCCACCTATCCGGCAGAGTGCCAGTGCCGCTGCCCCGCGGACTGCGACATCATCATCCACGAGCAGCCTGACAAGGAGCGGTATTGCCGCTTCACCCATAGCCGCAATCGATGCGGTGAGATACCGCCGCACCTCGGGATCGTCAGAACTCCTGATCGCCTCAAGAACCGGCTCAAATGCTGGAATACCCATCCGGGCGATCGCCCGTGCAAGGTACCACCGCATCGTCTGCGGAGCCTCTCGAAGTGCGCTCGCGATCTCCGGTACCACATCAGGGCCAAGGGCGGCAAGCGCCTCCTCTGCTGATCGCCGGGCAGCAAGATCGGGCTCACCGACCGTTTTCTTCAGTTCAAGGATCGCTATCCTACCAGTCATGGGTATCCCCGGGCCTGGGTTTTCCGATCTCTGCATCGGGCTCCACCCCCTCCTGGAAGGGAATATCCTTTATCGGGGGGGGACCTCTTACTGCTTTCATATCTGTCTTGAGGATATTATTGAACCAGACCTCCTGCTGCGGGAAGGGGATCTGGATGCCGTTCTTCTCAAGCTCAACCTTGATCTTCCAGAGAAGCTCTGTCCGGAGCCCCCACCAGAAGAGGGATGGCGCCCAGATCTTTACCACGATATTGACACTCGATTCATCGAGCTTGTCCACATAGACAGATGGTCCGGGGCTCTTCAAGGCATACGGCTCTTTCTCGATCATCCCCTTAATGATTGCGATCGCTTTCTTTGCATCATCCTGGTACCGGATACCTATCGTGTAATCAAACCGGCGTGCCGGGTGGATCACAAGGTTTGTGATATCGCTTGTGAAGAGCTTGGAGTTTGGAACCCTGACATAGGTACCATCATATGTCCGGACAATCGTCGACATGATCTGGATCTTCTGGACTGTTGCGGTCAGCGATCCGATGGAGACATTGTCACCGATCTTGATCGGCCGCTCAAAGAGCAGGAAAATTCCAGATACCAGGTTCGCTACGATATTCTGGGTGGCAAACGCAATGGCGACTGCGATGATACCTCCTGCAACAAAGAGGCCGGAGAGATCGAAGTGGAGATAGGGGAGGATAGTGAGGATCACCACAATATAGACAAAGTATGAGACCAGGGTGATCGCGAGATCGAGATCCGATTTCGGCATCTTCTCACCCAGACTCCGTTTCAGCCACATCCTGACGATGCGCACAATAATAACACCGGCAATGGCGATGATTGCGACCCAGAGGATGTCGAGAAGGGTGATCTCCCCAAGAACAGATGTTGAAAGCAGATCAAAGACCGACCCGGTACTTTCGACCGTATCATCAATGGCACTCATCTAGACCAGCCCCTCCTCCATTGTATAGTACGCCATATTATCAACGACAGAGAGTTTCCGGGAGTAATACAGCTCGATCGACTTCTGCATACCGGTCCGGATTGGCTTGTCCTCAAATGCGGTATAGGCAAGTTTCGGCTTGACAATCTTCAAACCGGCACTCAATGAGACGAGATCCTGATCATAATAGATCTTCATCCCATAGCTCTCAAAGACCACACGGGAGACCTCCACCCAGTTCTTTGTCGTATTCATCAGATCCAGCTCAACGACTCCATAAAGGCTTGGATCAGGATCGGGGCGCCTGAAGAAGACCTTACTCCAGTGATACCGGGTGATCACGCCGGAATCGGTCGGTCCATAGAGAGAGTACTTCTGCGGAACCCTTGAGAAGATATCAATGCAACGGTACGCATCGTTCTTCATGAGGAAGACCGCAATCTCGATCGGAAAGGTGACATAAATCCGGCGTGTTGCCTCCGGCTCGATCTCGATCGGCTCGAACCGAATCTCAAGGAACCGGGTTACTTCATCAGGCAGGTTCAAAGGCTCCACGGGGTTGATGATCACCGTCCCGGATTCAGAGGCGATGATCCGCTCCACAATCGATCCACCGAGGTTGCGGTGGTACCGGAGAAAATCATCGTCTTGTGAGAAACAGACCTTCAGATCCTCTTTCTCGACACAATATTCATACCCGTATTTCCCGTACACAGGAGAGATCTGGTATTCCCCAGCCAATAAAGGTTACCGATATCAGGCATATTTCTCAAAAAAAAGGCAATATAGGCATTTATTCTGATTTCCCAGCCATCAGTTCTTCAATGAAAGGTAAGAGGGTTGGATCGGCGAGTTCTTCGAGAGAAGATGCAAGCTGCATACGCTGGTTGGAATCTGCATCCGCATAGATCCCGGTGATGGCTTCAGCAAGGCCCCGATCCAGCAGAAGAGAACGCCGATCTTTAAGAGAGGCAGATGTAAGGGCACCATGGAGCAGGGGGATAGCCGGGGAGCCGATCTTTGCGAGAGACATTGCCGCTTCAAGGCTGACCATATCGACGGGATCAAAGAGGGCATCAATGAGGGGCGGGATCACCTGATCTGATCCGATACCCCCAAGTGCAACAATAACAGCTGCCCTTTTCGCCGGATCAGGGGATGACAGGAAGGCAAGCAGACCGGGAAGAGCAGGTTCGCCAATCGTGCCGAGGGCAAGCGCTGCCCTGCTCCTCACATAGGAATCCGGATCATCAATAAGTGAAAGGAGGGGTGCAACAGCCCGTGGGTCTTCGGTCTCCCCAAGAGCGATCGCCACCTTCCACCGGACATCCTCATCAGGATCCTCAAGGAGCGTGATCAGGGGACCAACAGCAGGCGTACCTATCCGGGCAAGCGCTTCTGCTGCCTTCCACCGGAGCCCCGAATAGGCATCGCTTTTCAGGGTCTCAACAAGGAGCTCGATCGCACCGGGGTCGCGGAGGAGGCCGAGGGCATCTATTGCCAGATAGCGTTGATCCAGCTCACCATGAGCAAGGACATTCAGAAGAGCCGGGAGATCAACCGCCTTTCTCATCTTCACGATATCACCCTCGCTCACCATCATCGCACGCACCCGGTACATGCTATCCTCCAGCACTTCCCTGACATGGCCCTGCCTGATATATGTCGAAAAGAGATACCCTGAGAGAACCCCTGTAGTGATGAAGGAACCCGCACGGAGAACCGCATCCGTCGTCACCGTTCCCGTCAGCACAAACTCCGCGTAGAGATGCACGACTGCGAGATACCCGCCAGCGGCCACACCATAGTACCTGAAATAGAAGGCTGAGACGATGATAATGATATAATAAAGATGAGTATAGGCCGTTACAACACCATATCCGGCATGAAAGATCAGCTCTGCTGCTGAGGCAAGGAGGAGGGCAAGGATAACAATGGTGATCTGGAGATTCCGATCTCCGGGCTGATCCATACCTTTCTATCATGCATTGTGGGATATATGTCCATCGAAAGGGCCACAAAACAATGATCAGGGAGAGCATGGGTCAATCGGAAGGGAGGAGCCATCACCCGTTCGGGAGCAGGCGTTTCACCAACTGATCATTCGGAGATTTGGGAAAAAACCAATCATGTTTGGGATCACCTCATCTCTCCCAAACTACAGAGATTAGAATAGCGACCCGCAGTCCCCGGCATATGGGGAAGTAGTGGGGATCTGGCGGGGTCGCAGGACAGAACAGACAGGAGGTGAAGAAAAGAAGAAGATCTTACCATCCCGGACGAAGGCTTGCGGAGGCCCTGCTGTCCGGGCTATTCAATGGAATACCATCACTTCAGCCAATGGTTACCAAAACCTCATCCAGGTGCCCCGATATGATATGCTGAATGCACCAGCCACCGGGCACTCTTCTCCGTTCTCCCTTTTGAGTTTATATCCCGGTTCTTACGCTTAATCCGAATACTTTTCGGTCGACATACTTATCAACCAAATACCAGATATATCATCAGTTCAGGAGATTATTGTATATGCAGCACCGGCACCAGGGAGGCGAACATTCTATACCTCTCAGAAACAGAGGATGTAACGTGAAGAACCTCTCACGAAAGGCAGAAGACTATCTCGAGGCAATCTATCGGGTCACGAGCACCAAGGGATATGCCCGGACAAAAGATGTCGCCCATGAACTCGGGGTCAGGCCATCAACCGTTGTTGAGATGTTCCGGAAACTCCACTCCTTCGGCTTAATTGAGTACCGGAGATACGAAGGGGTTGTCCTCCTGCCGGAAGGCGAGTCGATCGGAAGATCGGTTCATCTCCGTCATGAGACCCTCAAGGAGTTTCTTCTGCTCCTGAAAGTTCCTGAATCTATTGCCGAGAAGGACGCCTGTTTCATGGAGCACGAGCTGCATCCGGAAACGATCCATCAGATCCGTTCCCTCCTCGACTGCTTTGGTTCAGATACCGAAGCAGCAGAAACCTTAAGACGCCACCTGACAGCAGCACGGCTCTCCCGTGCCTGAGGCAACCTTTTTTATTCTATCCACCGTATTACCAGTTGTTCTCAATGGATACCGGCATCCTGCTTGTTGGGATTGTCCTTCTTGTCACGATCATCCTCTTTGTGAGTGACCGTATCAGGATCGATCTTGTCGCAATCGGCGCTGCAATTGCTCTTGCGTGGCTTGGCCTCATCACACCAATGGAAGCGGTATCAGGCTTTGCCTCAAACGCGGTGATGGCGATGGCAGGGGTGATGATCCTCGGCTATGGGATCGAGAGGACCGGTATCACCTCCAGACTCGCCCGCTCGATCGTCCGGTATGCCGGAACAGAAGAGCGGCGTGTCAGCTCGACGATCGGTATCACAGTCGGCCTCCTCTCCTCGGTGATGCAGAATATCGGGGCAGCCGCCCTCTTCCTCCCGGCGATGAGAAGGATCAGCAAACAGACAAAGATCCCGGTATCCCGGCTGATGATGCCGATGGGATTTGCCGCCATCCTCGGTGGGAGCATCACGATGATCGGCTCCGGCCCCCTGATCGTCTTAAACGACCTTCTCAGCCAGTCAGGTGCAGAGCCCTTCGGCCTCTTCGCCGTCACCCCGATCGGCCTTGTCCTTTTAATCGCCGGGGTCGCACTCTTCGCCTTCTTTGGGAACGCAATCCTCCCGCAGAAGGAGGAGAAGAGACCTGGCCCGACCGTGGCAGAGATCTGGGAGATCGACCACCCGGTGCGTACCTGCACGCTCCCTCCAAAATCCCCCTTTGTCGGGCAGACCCGTGAAGAGGCATTCTTCAAGGTCCGGTACGGGCTCGATCTCCTCGCGGTCAGGACCTACAAGGATATCACAGTCGCTCCGTCACGCTCAACCCGTCTTGAGCCTTCCCAGGAGCTGGCATTCCTCGGATCTGCTGAGAACTTTGAGAGGTTTATCGAGGATTCAGGCTGTATCCCCACCGTCGACGACAGCAGGCTGAAAGAGATCCTGGATGGCGAGGGATTCGGGTTTGCAGAACTGACCGTCCGGCCAAAGGCTTCCATCATCGGGAAGACCCCGCGTGAGATCGGGTTTCGGCAGCGGTTCTCGATCGAGCCGATCCTCCATGTCAGCGGAGAGACCGAGAACCGTGTCGACTTCTCGGATATCCCGCTTGCCGCCGGTGACACCATCGTTGCCTTCGGCTCATGGGACACACTTCGGCTTCTTGCCGGAAACCGCGATCTGATCCTGCTCACTCATCCCGAAGGCGAGGAGATGCGACATAGCAAAGGCACACTCGCGGTTCTTATCTTTGCTTTCGCATTATCCCTGACCATGACCGGTGTTCCCCTCTCGCTTGCACTCCTTACCGGTGCTGCGGGAATGGTGATCACTGGTGTCCTCTCGATCGATGAGGCATACCACGCCATTGAATGGAAGACGGTTGTCCTGATCGCCGGGCTGATTCCCCTTGGGATAGCGATGGAGAAGTCCGGAGCGGCCGCTCTCATCGCAGGATCTCTCACAGAAGCGCTCATCGGCACCCACCCGATAATTATCCTCGCAGCAGTTGCGGTGCTTGCAACCCTTCTCTCACTGATCATCTCAAATGTCGCCGCAACCGTCCTGCTGGTGCCGCTCGTGATGCTCACCGGTTCCGGAACCGGGATCGAGCCGACCGCCCTTGCACTCCTTGTGGCGGTCTGTGCCTCGAACTCCTTCATCCTCCCGACCCACCAGGTAAACGCCCTCCTGATGGGTCCCGGGGGATACAGCACAAAAGACTATCTCAAAGCAGGCAGTGTGATGACAGTGATCTTTATCGCAATCGCCACAACACTCATTTACCTCCTCATCGCATAGGCAGTTGAAGCGCCTATGATCATCCAGCATTTTTTTACTCCCGGCATCGCCCACAGCTCCTATATCGTTGCCGGGAACAAATCATGTGCCGTCATCGACCCATCACGGGATATCGGACGGTACATCGGGTATGCAATGCAGAACAACCTGAAGATCACCCATATCCTCGAGACGCACCTGCACGCGGATTTTGTCTCGGGCCATCTCGATCTCGCTGATCTGACCGGTGCTGCAATTTATGCACCTAAATCCGGAAACTGTGCCTTCCCGCACACCCCTGTTGCCGAAGGCGATACAATCGAGCTTGAAGATATCCGGTTTGCAGTGATCGATACCGCAGGCCATACCCCTGAACATATCGCCTACATCGCCACCGATCTCGCCCGTGGCGAGACACCGGTTGCCCTCTTCCCGGGCGACACCCTCTTTGTCGGGGATGTCGGGAGGCCGGATCTCTTCCCCGGAATGGCAGAGGAACTTGCATCTTCCCTCTATGACAACCTGCATACAAAGATCATGGCCCTCCCCGACGAGGTTGAGGTCTATCCGGCACATGGCATGGGTTCTCTCTGCGGGAGGGCGATGGCGGCAAAGCGGACGAGCACAATCGGGTATGAGAAGAAGTACAACTACGCCCTTCTGATTAAGACAAAAGAGGAGTTCATCCGTGCCCTCACCTCGGATATGCCCGCAGCACCTGACCATTTCGCCCGCTGTTCCGAGATCAACAGGAAGGGGCCGGAGCTGATGCGAAACCTCAGGCAACCTGTCCCCATTGAACCGAAGGATTTCTCCGAAAAGATCAAAGGTGGTGCACTGCTGCTGGATGTCCGGAGCTATCCCGCATTCTCTGGTATGCATATCCCAAAGACCTGGCATATCGATCTCACCGGGAGTTTTGCCACACAGGCGGGCTGGGTGCTCCCTCCGGATCAGGAGATTGTTCTGGTTGTCGAGGGAAAGCAGCAGGCAGAGGAAGCCGCCCTCCAGCTGAGGCGTGTCGGGTTTGACACCATCAGCGGATTCCTCGAAGGCGGGATGCTTGCCTGGGGAACAGGAGCATTCCCGATCTCACGGGTGCCGGTGATCCCGCCTGAAGAGGCAGATACACTGGTGAAGAGCGGCAAGGCGACCTTAATCGATGTCAGATCACAGGAGGAGTGGGATCACACCCATGCAGAGGGATCAATTCATATCCCCTGGCATGATCTCAGGACCCGCTATACAGAGCTGAAGGAGGAAAAGCACTACATCGTCATGTGCCGGGGCGGGCAGCGGGCGAGCATTGCCGCGAGCATCCTGAAGATGAACGGTATCAGCCATGTGATGAACCTCGGCGGCGGCTATACCGCATACAGCCGTTCCGGGTTTGCACAGGTTCCGTAAAGGAAGAGAGATCAGACGGGAGATGAAAGATGATCGAATGGTTTACAGCGGCGACATGGTCGCCCTATATTGTCGGAGCGGGAATCGGGGTCCTCATCTGGATCACCTTCCTCCTCTCTGACCGGCCCCTCGGGGCATCGACTGCATATGCAAAGACCGCCGGGATGGTGGAGACGGCAATTTCACGTGAGAAGGCCGAATCGATGGCATATTACCAGAAGATCACGCCGACTGCTGACTGGCAGTGGATTATTGTGATCGGGATTCTGATCGGGGGATTCATATCCGCATATCTCTCCGGTGCCTTCTCCCTGCTGACGGTGCCGCCGCTCTTTGCAGGGGCATTTGGAACAGATGCCCTTCTCAGGGCGGGAGTAGCGCTTCTCGGGGGCATCCTGATGGGGCTTGGGGCCCGGTGGGCAGGCGGCTGCACCTCAGGCCACGGTATATCCGGCACACTTCAGCTTGGCCTTGCCAGCTGGGTGGCAGTGATCTTCTTCTTCATCGGCGGCATCCTTGTCGCCGGGATGATCTATGGGTTCGCATTCCTCTGAGGTGGCAGATATGGTATTTGATGAACTGAGATCCAATAAAAAAGCCCAGGTACTTCTCGGGCTCCTCTTCGGAATCATCTTCGGCTTCCTCCTCCAGAAAGGAGGGGTTGCCACCTATGATGTTATCCTCGGCCAGCTCCTCCTCACCGACTTCACGGTTGTGAAGATCATGATGACCGCGATCCTCGTCGGAATGATCGGTGTCTACGTAATGAAGGCGGCAGGACTTGTCCATCTGCACACAAAACTGGGATCAGCCGGTGCCACCATCATCGGCGGCCTGATCTTTGGTGCCGGCTTCGCCGTCCTCGGGTACTGCCCAGGCACCGCAGCAGCCGCGGTCGGCTCAGGTGCCCTTGATGCACTCGTCGGGATGATCGGAATAGTAATAGGCGCAGGGATCTTCGCCCGGCTCTATCCCCGGCTAGACAGGACGATCCTGAATAAAGGAGTCTTCCCGGCAGAGACGATTCCGGAACTGCTCGGGGTGCGGGCAGCGTTTATCGTGCCGGTTGTCGCAGTGCTGATCGTGGGAGTGCTGTACCTGCTCCAGGCAATCGGGTTCTAAAAGGAGAGATCAGGTGGAACCCTGCTCCACCCTCCCTTCAAGGGTGATCCGGGAGACCGGGATCTGGAAGGAGCCGTCACCTGATGGCGGATAGAGGGCATGGTATCTCTCTGCCAGTGCTGAGATAAACTCCTCCCTCCGCTCCCCCGGCACCTGCCCGATCAGGGGCCGCCAGCTCTTTTCTATCCACCGGGAGAGTGCGCCCTCATCCCGGAGGAGAACCACCCTGCGGGCGAGATCGGCCCGTGAGAGGGTGATCCCCGCTGCCTCGGCGAGCCTTGCCACCTCATCTTTCCCGAAGAGGAGGAACTGATGGGAATCGCCGGTAAAATACTGTTTCCATGCGGGATCGGAGATGATTACCTGTATCCCGGCAAGCACCTCCTCTGATGGGCCGGTTCCCTCCACCTGGAGAAGGAGGCGGCCGCCATCTGCAAGTGCATTCCTGATGGAGCCGATTGCACGGGCTGGATCCAAAGCCCGGTTCAGTGCATCAAGGCAGATGATGGAATCGAATTCGGACTGGTATGCCATATCGGCAAGCTCTCCCTTCTGAAAGACGACATTATTGTACCTGTTCTTTCCATATGCCACCTCTGATGAAGTAAGAAGAGCAACAGATGACTCGATACCCGTCACCTTCCCCCTCGGGAGGCAGGCGGCGATGGCAGCGGTCAGGGTGCCGTCATCTGATCCGATATGCAGCACCCGTTCATGCCCTTTGAGGCCGAGCCTGATGATAACTTCCCGTGCGATCGCCTCCGGTGGTGCAGGAGGGTAGGTTTTCTCTTCTGGTGGTAAGTCGGTCATTCTATCAATAGTCTGGATTAACCCAAAAGCTGATAAAAGAGGTATATTGGGAGAGGTTATTCTGTGGCTACCCGGACACAGTCTTGAATCGTCCCAAGCCGCGGAACAACCCCGCACATCGCCGGGAGATAGGAGAATGCTTTCCCTGAGTTCGTCATCACCGAGCCGAGCTTGTCGGTTGCCGGGGAGACGACCATGCAGGTGTCTGCATAGACATGGGCGCCTGAACGATCGATGGTGGTGACGAGATCACGGTGCTCATTCAGCATCTCCTGCGAGACGAAGACGAAGAACGGCTTTTTAACCTTCTTCCCGGCGAGGAGATCCGCTAATACCCGCAGTTCGTCTTCCGAGAGGTGTGGGCAGCCGACTGCAACCGCATTCACCTCGATATCCGAGAAGACGGCGTTTATGTCAGAGACGGCAATCTCGATCGTCTCCTTCTCATCCACCGAGAACGACTTCCTGAAGAACGGTACCCGTGCCTCGGGGGTGATATCCTCGACATGGAAGAGGGCAACAGCACCGGTTGCCGCCATTGCCGCTCCAAGCGCCTTCAGCCGGTCACGGTTTGGCCGCAGTCCGCGGAAGAACGGAACACGGTTTCCAACCTCTTTTCCGGCAACAAATCCAAGCGCCCCGTACTCTGCCGGACCCCACTCCTTTGCCGCAGCCGGATCGTCAAGAGTGACGATCACATTCGGCAGGCGGTTCTTCATGATATGCAGGCCATATTCGGGGGTCTTCCCGATTAATGCGGAAGCAAGAGCCGAGGGGCCGCCTTCACGGTTCGTCCGGGCACCAAGCACCGAGTTTGCATAGGCAACCGCAGACGACTCGGACCAGGCAAGATGATCGCCGTACTGCACGATCTGGTGATAGTATGGTGTGCAGGTGCAGGTGAGCCGGATCCCAAGCCGCTGGTAGGCATTCAGGATCTCCTCCTGCTTCCCGGCAAAGACGCCATCGATCCCCATCTCACTCCACTGCTCCCTCGGCATCCCGATCGGGTTTAAGAATGCAGGAACAACTGCACGGGCATCAAGCCCCTCCAGCCATTCAAGACCGGCATCGCCTATCGTCTTGTATGATGCCCCGCTCACCTGGACGCTCGATACCGGGATCAGCCGCTCTGCATCGTATATCTTTCCGAGGGCGATTAAGATCTCAAGCATCACCCTCCGTGTCTCTCCAAACTCCCCTGAAAGGATCTCTTCATCTGATCTGTCAAGCTCCATTATGCATCCCATCCTGCTCTGATATACTCGTCTTCCCGCCCAACGGGCATTGTTGCATCCACCCCGACCTTCACATTCAGGCCGTCTGCAATCCGGGACGGATCAAGCGACGAGCCCCGGACACCTGAGATCACCATGATGTCGCAATCGCCCCGGACACGGGTTGCTATCGCAAACTCGACATCCTCTGGATCATGGATCGCAATATCGGGATCAACGATGACCACATGTTTCAGCGAGGTATGTGCGGCAAACGCCGCCATGATCGCGTTCTTCCCGTCTCCTTCCGTCTGCTTCTCGATCTGCACCACTGCATGGAGGTATCCGGCTCCGCCCCGTGTCAGGAGGACATCCTTCACCTTCGTCACCCCGGCAACCGACTGGTAGATCCGCGGCTCATAGGGGGCGCCCATCAGGAGGCGGTGTTCCGCACCTGCCGGGAGAATCCCGTGATAGATCGGGTTGGGTTTTGCGGCAACCCCGGTGATCTCGATCACCGGCTGGTTCCTGATTGGATCATAGGTGCCGGTGATATCGACAAACGGCCCTTCAGCGGCAGTCTCTGCTGTCAGGTATCCTTCAAGGACATACTCGGCATCAGGCACGCGGACGCCGTTTGAAAGCGTCTTCACCCCGATCCCGCCGCCAAGCAGTTCCGAGGCATAGGCAAGCTCTTTTCCGGTAGGAACACGGGTGCATGAGGCGAATGTCACAGCCGGATGAACACCGATTACAATTCCGATGGGAAGCTTCCCGCCTGCTGCATGGGCTGCCTTCATCAGCTGGTAGGTATGCCGCCCCTCAACGATCCTGGCAACAAGGCGGTCTTTTCCGGAAACGAGCATCCGGTGGATGGCAGCATTCTCCACCCCGCCGAAGGAGGAGAAGACAATTCCAGCGGTGATATAGGCACCCGCATCCTTTGGGAAATGGGTCATCACCGGGATATCGCCGAGATCGGGTGCGGATGTCGCAAGTGAACCCTCATCGATCACTGCACCGTCATACCGGCACCCGGCAAGCTTCGGAACCATGCCCTTTGGATCCATTCCGAGGGCTAGCGCCAGAGTCTCCCTGTTTGCGGTGAGGTTCATCACACCACGATGCCCTCCACTGAGATGATGGAAGAGGATCGGCTTGTCTGTCTGATATGCCATCTGTGCCGCTTCAAAGGTCGTCTGCACCTCCTCATCTATCTCTTTCAGGAGACCCGCTTCCCGCAGGCTCTCGATAAATTCACGCATGATATCCACTCCATCGGGATCCAATCGAATGTTCGATTCCAAGGTGGTCAAGAATCCGCGAGACGATCATATCCGCCAGATCCTCGATCGTCTCCGGCTTCTGGTAGAATGGTGGCGATGCGGGGAGAATAACTGCTCCGGCATCATGGGCTGCGAGCATATTCTGGAGATGCACCCGCGAGTACGGCGTCTCCCGCGGCACAAGGATCAGCGGGCGCCGTTCCTTCAGGCAGACATCGGCGGCTCTTCCGATCAGGGTATCCGAGATCCCATGTGCGATTCCGGCAAGCGACTTCATCGAACATGGGACAACGACCATTCCATCGAACCGGAATGATCCGCTTGCGATCGCCGCTGCCAGATCCGAATTTTCCTCACGGATAACCCTGACATTCGAAAACGAGATCCCTTCAAGGGCTGCAATCGTCTCCGCGGTTCCGCTCACCACCAGGTGCACCCGGCACTGTTTCTCAAGTTCCATCAAAAGCCGTTCTGCATAGATCATGCCACTTGCGCCGGTCACCCCGACAACCAGTTCCTTCATGGTACCTCTCCCCTCTCATCTTCTGTTTCTATTGGAAGCTTATCTTGTTTTGTTGCCGGACGGATCGAAAGCACCCCGGCTGCTGCGAGAGCAACCGCTTCACGGTGCTCCCCGGGGCAGTAGATGCCAAGCCGCCACTGCGATCGCCGGATCTCATTCATCCCCCGGATCAGAGGCGATATCTCATCCAGCGAGACGACGTCATGCCGGTTCTGCACCAGCACCCCCATCACCATATCGGTGGGAAAACCGGGTATATCCACACAGACCTCATGTGATGCAACACCGGCATGTGAGGCTATCTCTTCTGCCAGCGTAAAAGAGGCGCTCAGATCCGGCTGGGGGATACGGGCACGGTTGATTGAGCCAACCCCGACATACACGGCCCGCTTGTAGAGATTCCTGGTCAGGAGACGATGGATCATCTCCTGTGCAATCCCGCTTTCGGACTCCCGAAACGCCTGGATACATTCGGAATCATCCATTGCCACCAGACGGTCCGGGTCACCGCCACTTACGCAATGCTCATGTGCGGCAATGAGGAACATCCGTTCAGCTATCCGGGATACATGATGAAAATAGACGGCAGGCCGCATCAGGGTTCGTGCAACCAGGAGCGACTCTGCTGCCTGGACGCCGGAATCATCCAGTATAAGGCCTGATGGCGTCAGGACCGTGCTCCTGATGATCCGGTGGGAATCAACCGCACCATAGGGAACGCCTGTGTAGTGGGCATCCCGGTGCAGGTAATCCATCCGGTCGACATCAAGTTCCCCGTGGATCGCTCCCGAAAGCCGGTGGTTACCCCCGATCACGGCAGCAACCTCACCGGGATCAAGGCCGTTTGCCGCAAGTGCTGATGCGGCAGAGGGCTCTTCAAGCAGATCATCGACAGCATCATGGCCATGGCCGCAGATCGACTCCATCAACGGTTCGATCGCATGCGAGAACGGCCCGTGGCCGATATCATGCAGGAGGGCAGATGCCCGGAGAAGGAGGGAGTCATCCTGATCTAGAGAGAGATGGTTACAGAGGCGTGTCGCCAGATGCATTGTCCCGAGTGCATGCTCAAACCGGGTATGGTTTGCACCCGGATAGACAAGGAATGAGAAGCCGAGCTGCCGGATCATCCTGAGCCGCTGGAGGGCGGGAGTATCAAGGAGGAGGCGGATCGGATCGTCCACCTCGATATCCCCATGGACCGGATCCTTGATCATCTTGGATCGCATGGATCCTGGAGCCGGTGCCCCTTGTGTATGCATAGTGAGATCTATGAGGCACGAGAGGTATTATATACCCCTCCCCGCCAGCTGCCATGCGGAACCCGGATTTCAAAGGCTGCACCCCCAAGAGTGCCACAGGCAGCTTTGATCGAGATCCCGGTGATCGAGAGGATCTCACTGATCAGGAAGAGACCAAGACCGGTACCCTTCCCCGCCCCATACTCGAAGAGATGGGCTTGTAGTGATGAATCGATCCCATCCCCGTCATCTTCGAGACAGATACAGAGATCCCCTTCTGCCTCACGGCATGAGGCCCGGAAACGGGATACCGAGTTCCCCCCATACTTCATCGTATTATCGACGAGGTTGTACATCGCCTTCTCAAGGAGGGGATCAGAATAGATCTCGTATCCCGATACCTCGTTCTCGAGCGTGATCCCATCCGGGCTCCTTGTACCAAATCCCCGGTTGATCACCATCCTGAGATCCTGCCAGGCAGGCCCATGAACCCCGACCCTCTGGTAATCCTGGGTGAATGCAGAGATCCTGTGGATCCGCTCGATGGTTGCCTCAAGGCCTGCACAATACTCGGATGCCTGTGGGTCGGTGATCAGATCCTTCATCAGTTCCGTGTATGCGGAGAGGCTGTTGAGCTGGTTGAAGATATCATGGCGTGTTACGCTCTGGAGGAGGTTGAGCTTCTCATTTGAACGGGAGAGCTCCTCTTCCATCTCCCGCCTGCTGGTGATATCAAAGATCGATGCCTCGATGATGGAGCAGCCGGTCTCTCCGATCCTGTGTTTGATCACCTCATGCACCCATCGGATACTGCCATCCCGATGAATGATCCGGTAATCTGCACTGAAATGTTCGCCTGGGGAGGCATAGAGATGATCGTACCGGCTCATGATATCCGGTGCATCGGCAGGATGGATCAGCGATGACCATGAGGGATTGCCGGTGCCGATCTCGTCTGGGCGGTATCCGGTGATCCCGGTGACGGCACCATGGAGGAAGACGGGTTCTCCTTCAACAAACCGGTAGACGATGCCATGAAAATGCTGGAGGAACGAGCGGTGCATCTCCTCGCTCTCGGCAAGCTTCTGCTCTGCTTCCTTCCGGAGTGAGATGTCCCGGATCATTGCGATATAGCCTCTTCCATCCGGTGTGGCAACGGGTGCGACTGTCACATCCGCCCAGAAGGCGCTCCCGCCCTTCCTGATGTACCTCTTCTCCACCCGGTAGATCGGCAGCTTCCCCAGCATCAGATCCATAATCCCGCGTTCGTTTCCGTGAATGTCATCAGGATGCGTAATATCCCTGAAAGAGAAGAACAAGAGCTCGTCCCTTGAGTACCCGATCATCCGGGAGAAGGCAGGGTTTGCTTCGATGATCATATAATCGGGACCTGCCAGGACAATGCCCACAGGGCCGTGCTCAAAGATACCCCGGAACCGGGCTTCGCTTTCGGCAAGTGCCCGGTGATCGGCATCACGAATAATTGCAGCTGCGATTATCCTGCCCGCAGTCTCAAGCGCCTGGATCTCCTGCTGGCTCCAGGCCCGTGCATGGCGGCATTCATTAAAGCCGATGAATCCGGAGAGGGTTCCATGGACGATGATCGGGACGACCAGAACCGAATGTGTATCAGGAGATGCGATCCGAACCAGTTCTCCAATGGATCCGAGATCGGCTACCGATCCTAAGATCACATCTCCGCCACGGAGGAGGTCGAAACCTTCCCCATAGATCGAGGCATCAAGCTGATCCGGGTTTTTTGAAGGGATTCCTTCAGCAGCCCATTCACCTTTCAGGCAGGCAACCGGATTCTTACTATTCCGGTCAAGCATATAGAGATAGGCGCCCGAGGCATCCGCCGCCTCCCCAAGCCTCCTGAGCGCAGTCTGTATCCGGCTCTCCCAGTCTCCTTGTGAGAGGAAACCGGATGCCGCATACCCGACTGCTTCAAGGATGCAATCCCTTGATACAATCTCCTTCTCACGCCCGATCCTTTCAGTTACATCCCTTCCGATACCCTCAATGATCAGATCTCCGGTCTCCGGATCGGTGATCATGGCATTCTTCGTCTCGATCACCCGTATAGATCCATCCCTTGCCCTGAGGTGAAGGGTGTATGTACACTCGCCATCTTTCCGGGACAAATCGCTGAAGAAGCCGGGATCATCATCTGTCAGGAGGTGCCTGAGCAGGGAGGGATCATCGGAGAAATTTTCGGGAGTGTAGCCGATTATAGTGCGAACAGATCCCGAGATAAAGAGTACCTCCGGCTCTCCCCGGCGCGGGAGCCTGAGCCGATAGACGAGATCCTCTGTTTTTTCGGCAAAGAACGTAAGATAAGGAGCGGGATATCCTTCCATAACAACAGGATTCCTATCATCGATAATGGGCATATGATACGAAAAACCTGCCTATATTGGATCACCCGCAAAGGCTCTTCACGTCTGAAGAAGAGATCATCTGTATGATTACTCTCCTCTCGGGGGGCACCGGAACCCCGAAGCTGATCCGGGGCATGCGGCAGGTGCTCCATGATTCCGAACTCTCTGTCATCGTCAATACAGCTGAGGATGTCTGGATCTCCGGAAACCACCTCTCCCCCGATATCGATACCGTACTGTACCTCTTTGCCGGGATCTTAAACACAGAGACATGGTGGGGGATCCGGGGCGATAGCCTTGAGACGAACCGGTACCTGGAGAGGATCGGGATGCCCGAATCAATCACAATCGGCGACCGGGACCGGGGCATCCATATCGCACGCGGAAACCTCCTTCGGGAGGGAAAGACACTCACCGAAGCAACAGCAAAGGTCGCTGCTGCACTTGGTGTTGAAGCCACTGTGCTCCCGATGTGTGACACCCAGGTTGCAACGCATGTGGCAACAGAGAACGGCCCCATGCATTTCCAGGAGTACTGGGTAACCCACCGGGGCAATGTCGAAATCTCGGGGATCATCCGTGAGTGTAAGATCCCGCCTGTTGCAACCGATGCCGTCATCGAAACGATTCAGAAGAGTGATTCCGTGATCATCGGCCCTTCAAACCCGGTGACAAGCATCGGGCCGATCCTTGAGTGTGAAGGGGTCAGGGATGCACTCAGCGAAGTATTTGTCATCGCAATCAGCCCGTTCATCGGGAGCCGGCCGGTATCCGGGCCTGCTGCGGCACTGATGAAGGCCTGGGGAAAGACTCCCGATTCACGGGGAACACGTGAGGCATATGGTGATATCGTTGATCTCTTCATCCAGGATCTCAATGACGAGATTGAAGTTCCGGGCAGCCTCCGGCTCAATACGATGATGACATCGCAGAAACAGAGCGAATCCCTTGCCTGGGATCTGCTTTCGATCATCCGGGGTCAGAGGTAGGGCAGCTTTTTAGGGAACCAAAAAGGTAGTTTTATACCCTGTATCAGACGATACCTTCTCAGAGAGGTGCTACCATGGGTTTATTCAGATGGCTCAGATCACGTGATGAACAGAAAGAGGAGAGAACAGAGAGCGTGGATGAGTCACATCTTCCGCGGCTCTCACTGGATGATTCACTCGGCAACTCCGATCCCGAGGTGCGGATCACTGCAGTTCATTCGATCAGCGGAATCGGCGCACCGGCAATCCCGCTTTTGATCAATTGCCTCGATGATGAGAGCTGGAGAGTAAGGAGAACTGCCGGATCAGGGCTTGCCGGGATCGGGGAGCCTTCAATCGGGCCGATGATTGCCGCACTGGATGGTGCCCGGACAGATGTACGGAAAGAGCTGATCCGGTCACTCACCCTCATCGGAAAGCCGGCATTTCCTGCACTTGCAGCGGCACTTGATCACCCCTCCGTGGATATCAGGGCAGGCGCAGTCGGCGCGATCGCCAGAATAAACGCACCAGAGCGTGGGGAAGCACTCACAAAAGCCCTCAGCGATTCCGATCAGTCAGTCAGGGCGGCAGCCGCAGAAGCCTTCGGGCATCTTCCTGAGAAACAGGGGATACCGGTTCTACTGGGGCTCCTTGCCGATCCTGTCGAGAGGGTACGGAATGCTGCGATCCTCGCATGTATCAGGATCGGAAAACCCGCCGTTGGACCGCTGATTGTTGCATTGGGAGACCCGGAGAGGGGAATATCCCCCTATGCCGAAGAGGCACTGATTGGGATTGGATCTGCCGGGCGGACAGAGGTAATCGAGCTGTTGCATCACGAAAACCCGTTGATGCGCCGGTCCGGTGTTCGGATCCTCGGCGGAATCAGGGATATGAATACCGTCTCACACCTTGTCGGGGCACTCGCAGACACCGATCCCGAGGTGAGGAATGCTGCTATTGCCGCACTCTCCGGTTTTGGAAAAATGGCACTCCCGGAGATCACCGCCGCCTTCGAGAGCAGCGATCTCCGTATCCGTGAAGGTGCAATGGAGATTTTGGCCGGGATCGGAGAGCCTGCGATTCCATCGCTTATCGTGTACCTGAAGAACGAGGACCCCTCGGTCAAAAAACGTGCCGCGGTGATCCTTGGTGAGATCAGGAGCTTCGAGGCACATGAGCCGCTGACTGATCTCCTCCATGACAGCGATCCTTCTGTACGCCGTGAGGCATTCGAGGCGATCGAGCAGATCAAGAGAAGGTGAGGCTACTTCTGTTTTCTCCGGATCTTCATCGCGTTCAGCCGTGAACTGAGAAAACCCGGTTTTTCAAGGGGGAATATCCCCTCTTTTACCGATCGGACATCCTCAATCGAGTAGAAGGCATTTGGATTAAAGTGTTTTATCAGTTCGATCACTTCGGTGAGCCGGGAACGGTTGATGACACAGAAGATCAGTTTGACATCCCCGGTTACACCTTCGGCATTGATCGAGGTGATACCGAAATTCTTCTGTTTTAATGCATCAACCAGCTGTGATGCATCCCGGTTTGTGATCACCCTGACGATCACCTGGCCGATGGAGAGGTGATCTTCAATGATGATGCCCAGATAATTCCCAAGCGCAAACCCAAGCCCATAGGCAATATAACAGGCAGGATTATTCAGGTTCTTCATGATCTCCCCGATGGCAAGGAGCCAGATGATCACCTCAAAGAACCCAAGTGCAGGTGCAAGGAACCGGTACCCCCGTGCAACAAAGATGATCCGGAGGGTTCCCATGCTGACATCGAACATACGTGCGATGACGATGAAGATGGGGATGAGAACCCAGGTATAGAGATCTGTAAAAGGGATGCCTATGATCTCCATATTCTGACCACCTTCTAAAAAAGTTGGATGCTGATTATCCTGCTTCAGAGGACAAAGACAGCGGCTGCAAGGACGGTCACCCATTTACCATCCGCATCACCTTCTGCAGACTGGCAGATATGGGTCGTCTTGATGATCTTTCCACTCGCCTTATAGATCTGTTCCCGTTCCTGCCATGCCTTATCGGGATCAAACTCGATCCCAAGGGTGGTCGCAAGCATCGTTGCGGCAAGATCCTCTGCATATTCACCCGAGACAAACGCAGTCTCACCATAGGCATGGTGCTCTGAGAGGTACCCGTACTCATTTGCATCTTTTGGGAGTGCGAGTCCGATTGCAGATGATAACAGGCGGTTTGGCTCCTTCGTCTCATTCCGTGCCATCACACAGTAGACGATCTCGCCTGCATTGAGTTCTTTGAGACCATCTTCCGGGGAGACGATCGTTGCGTTTGGTGGGAAGATACTCGAGACATACACAAGATTGTACTTCTCGATCCCGGCTTTCCTGAGTGCAAGCTCAAATGAGGCGAGTTTGTCTTTATGGACACCCACCCCTTTTGTGAAGAATACCTTTGAGGGAACAACCATATGCATCATTCGAACTGCAGAGAGTTTAAACTTTGTCCGGCTAAAACCGCATTATTCATCCCATGAGAGGTATGATCCCACCCCGATGGGCGTGATTGCATGGTGATGAGAGAGTGCAATGGTTGCAGGAAGCCCGGTACAATGACAGGGAAAGATGACGCCAATGTCCGACTCTGCACACCATCGGGAGACTTCATCGATCCGGGCAGGTGTTGCCGAATAGAGGTGGAGACCTCCGATGATTGCTGCAACCCGATCATCCCCGCAGACACTCCGCGCGTATGCAACCGTATGCTCGATCCCTGCATGGGTGCAGCCGCAGATGAGTACAAGCCCCTCACTTCCCCGGTACACGAGGCACGAATCCTCGATGACAGGATCGGGTACCCACCCGTTTTGGGTCTTGACACAGGCGCTGCTCTGTGCTATCTGTTTTGGATCAGTCCTTGGAATCTCGCCGAGGAAGGTGATCCGATCTGAGACGTTCTGCGGAGAGACGGAGGTCTTCACCTCCCCAAACATTGAGAGATACTCAGGGGAGACCGGGCAGCCGGCATCTCCGCCTTCTTTTGCCTTCTTCCTCCCGAAGGTTGCCGGATGGGTGATGAAGAGAGGCTCTTTGGCTGGTTTCCCCTCGATTCCTGCCCTGATATGAAGTGCAGCAAGGGGCGGCAGGCCGCCGGTGTGATCGATATGGCCATGGGAGAGGACGACTGCATCAAGATCAAGGAGATCGATGCCCATTGCAGCGGCATTCCCGATGAAGAGATCCGAATACCCGCAGTCAAAGAGGATGCGGGTATCGCCATCCTCAATATACAATGAAAGTCCGGGTTCACTCCGGAAGTACCGGTCAATCAAGGTGGTGTTCTCTATGAGTACCGTCAGATGCATGTACGAAACTTTGTTGTATGAAACGAAAGCCTCTTTCATCACGGCGATGATGTCTGGGTATGTTCAGACGAGGAGCCTTCTGCATTACCTTGCTGCTCCTTCTGGTCTCCTCTGCCGGAGCCTTCCTTGTGGAGAGTGCCGAGGGGGTCCCGGAAGGGTACCCCGTCTATGGTGAGGAGCTGGAGCTTGAGATCTTCATCACATTTCCCGGCCTTGACCCACGCTCGTTCCCATCAGAAGACACACTGGAACTCAGGACTGGACTCACAAATCCCCGCTGGACGGTTGATATGCACCGATCGGGTGGCGTGAGCACCCTGAGGCAGAGCATTAAGAGCAGGGAGATGATCCCGGGATGGGAACTCTCGTATCCATCCGGTGACGATATCGCCCTGACTATCCGCGTATCGGGCACCGTTCCCCAGCTGGCTGAGCCGGGGAAGATCACCATACTCTCAGTACGCCAGCTCGACGGCTCCTATACGCTCCGCGGGGAGAACGAGTACCTGATCGCACAGACGGCATATCCTGCCGGGAGCGTCCCCTCGGGCACACCACCGGATCCGGTGGTCGCCGCCCCATCCCCTCCGGATCTCTCGGCATTCACGGTGTCTGAGCGATCAACCACCCCTACCGGACTCCTTAATCCCGGAGAGACCACAACGCTCAGGACATACCTCTACTTCGACAGAATCCCCCACATCACGTTTCCAACAAGTGATACGCTCAGGCTCCAGACCCGGTTAATAAATGCTACATGGGCGGTCAGCATCCACAAAGGGGGAGCGGAAATCCCACGAAACCCCCGGAGCGGCTATTTCTATACCATCCCGGGTTTTGAACTCTCCTATCCGGCACGCGAGAACCTCGGCCTCTCTGTTGCCGTCACCGGAGTGGTGCCCGCCGGAGTAACTGCGCCGCTCCTCGAGATCACCCAGTGCGGGCCTGACGGCTATGCGAGGGAGGGTGCGATCTTCACCCATCCCGCAGGAGTTGCCGCGATCATCCCGACAGAGACTCCGGCACCAACCGATCTGCCCACCCCGGTGCCAACAGTCACCCCGGCCACCACACCACCAGGAACAGAGAGCCCGACACCCCTGCCGACCCCGGAGATGACCCCGCTCCCACCACCTCCAAAGGGCGAGATCTTCCCTGATGGCATCACCATCGATGGCATTCTCAATCTCATCCGTGAACTCATCGATCATGGAACACTCTTTGTCAACCGGTTGATGCCGCTCATTGAACGGATCGCCGGGATCGGATCATGAGCAATGCTTTATTAAAGAAGAGAGGAGAATGAATCGTCATGGCAACCGAATCCGGGAGCATGCCACCCAGGAGAAAGAACGGACATCCCCTGATCCTCTTTGTCGATGATAACGAGGTGCTCAGGGGGATCATAACCGAGGTGCTGGAAGGACGGTGCGGGTATACTGTCATCACCGCGGACGGGGGGAGAGCCTGCCTCAATACCCTCGTCGATATCAGGCCGGAGATGATCCTCCTCGACATTATGATGGAGCCGATGGATGGGTGGGATACCCTCAGGGAGATCTACTCTAATGTGGAATACAGAACAATACCGATTGTCCTTATGACCGGCAAGATCTTCCTCCCCAGAGAGATGCTCGCCTATGGACCCCATATCTGCGGCTGGATTAAAAAGCCGATCAGGATGGAGCCCTTCACAAAGGCCATACAGCAGATATTTACCGAGCTTTCCGAGGATGAGAAGGTTGCAGAAGAGATGAAGGGGACGGCATCTCCGGAGGAGCGGCATGAGATTTCCCTGCACCGCCGCCGCCTCAGGGTGCTCCGCCAGATCTATGAGGGTATCAATGCCCAGTGCGTAACACCATCGGGTGATTCCTGTGAAGCGTGGGATGAGGATATCAAAGAGATGGATGAACTGATCGCACAGGAAGAGGAGTGGTGCAGGGCTCATGGGCTCATCTGAGGATAGGCGCCTGCGATTCTTCTTCCTCACACTCTTCATTTTTCTGGTCGCAACAACACTGACATCACTTGTCAATTACCTCCTCTTCCATACTATAGCCGAGCTCTTCTCTATTGTTATCGGATGCCTCATCTTTATGATCGCGTGGACGGCACGGGATCGGATCGAGAACAGCTACCTCCTCTTCATTGGGATCGGATATCTATTCATTGCAGGTATTGATCTCCTACACACCCTCGCTTTCAGGGGGATGAATATCTTTGCCGGGTACGATGCGAACCTCCCAACACAGCTCTGGATAGCAGCCCGGAGCCTCGAGGCGGCAACACTCCTGATCGCAGCGGTACTTATCCCGAGAAGAGTGAACCCGAAAATTCAGTTCGGGATCTATCTGGCCCTCGCCACCGCCCTCATCTGGTCAATATTCTCACCAGGGGTATTCCCTGACTGTTTCATCGAGGGGAGCGGGCTGACACCCTTCAAGATTTATATGGAATACCTCCTCTCGATCCTCTTCGCCGCCACAGTACTACTCCTCTACCAGAAGAAGGCATATTTCGAGCCCCGGATACTTCACCTGATGATCGCAGCGCTTGGAACAACCATTATCGCTGAGCTTGCATTCACCTTCTACATCGATGTCTACGGGCTCTCGAATCTGATCGGCCATCTCTTCAAGATCGTCTCGTTTGCCCTCATCTACCTCGCACTTGTAGATACAGGGATCAGGCGTCCGCTTGAGATCCTGTACCGCGATCTCGCAGAGAGCGAGAGGAAATTCCGGGGGCTCTTCAATGTGATGAACGAAGGGTTTGCATTCCATGAGATCGTGAGGGATGATGAGGGGAATGCTGTTGATTACCGGATCCTTGAGGTGAACCCGGCATTTGAAGAGAGCCTCTCCATTCCGGCAGCAGATGCGATCGGTAAAACATCCCGTGATCTCTATGGACTGGAAGAGCCGCCATTCCTGAAGCGATACGCCACTGTTGCAGATAATGGACAGCCAATCACCTTTGAGGAGTATCTCCCGCATCTGAACCGGTACTTCAAGATATCTGTCTTCTCTGAAAAGAAAGATAGATTTGCCACCATTTTTACAGACATCACCAGATCAGTCGAAGATCAAAAAGCACTCCATCTCGCCAATAAAAAGCTGAATCTACTGACAAGCCTCACCCGGCATGATATTGTAAACAATATCACAGCCGCCGAAGGGTACCTGTACCTGATCGATACAGAGGATATGCCGCCGGATACCATCCGGTACATCAATGGCCTTCGCGAACAGATCCGGGCGATACAGAGGAAGAATGAGTTTTCACGTGATTACCAGGACATGGGGATTGATGCGCCCACATGGCAGTCGCTTGAGCAGATTCTCGAGCAGTATCGTGCTGATCACAAAGAAAATGTGGATATTGGAACTGAGAATGAACTTGCCGGCTACGAGATCTATGCGGATCCGATGCTGCCCCGCGTTTTCGAAAATCTCATTGGAAATGCACTCATCCATGGAAAGACGCTCACATACATCAGGTGGTATGCCGAGGAGAGCGCAGATCTACTCAGGATCATCTGTGAAGATGATGGCGCGGGTGTTCCTGACGGAAAGAAGGAGACGATATTCAGGCCTGCGTTTGGAAGGAGCCATGGGTTTGGACTTTATCTTGTGAGCGAGATCCTCTCGATCACAGGGATCACAATCAGAGAGACCGGAACCTACGGAGAGGGGGCCCGGTTTGAGATAAATGTGCCCACGGAAAAATTCAGGAGGATCTCCTGACATTAATCCTCAAGGACGGTATCAACGAAGGTGGAGAGCTGCATCAGGAGATCGGGATCAAGCCCCTTCTCTGCTGCAAGGAAGACCCCTGCCACACCGGCGAGGCGGAGGCGGTTCGTCACGAAATGCATGAATTTTGAGATGTTCTGGGTGGGGAGGTAGATCAGCATCGTCGATACCGAGTCAAGGATGATGCAGGCTTTTTTCCCTTCCATCTGCTTCAGGATGGTGGTGACGGCAATTCCCATATCGGTCAGGTTTGAGGGGTGGTTGACATAGGTCGTCATCGGATCGGAGTCGGGCTCCTTTCCAAGGGAGTACCGGGTGATCGCATCGATATACCAGACTGATTGTGGATCGATTCCGGCTTTTTTGTAGAGCATTCTCAGGATCGGCGAGGGCTGGTTAGTGGTGATCACGATCGCGGCATAGCCGGCAGCGGTGATCTCACCAGCCAGCTGGATCGAGGCCTTCTTCATATCTTTTGGCTCTGCAAGGAGGAGATAGATCTCCCCCTCTTCGATCAGATGAGGAGCTTTTGCATCTGACATGGTCACTCCAGGAGGAACAATCGGTATGCCTCAGGAATATCTGCGCCCTCACCAGTGAGGGCGGCATTGAGTTCCCGGATCGTCTCTGCAATCTGTGCCAGGTGGGTCATCTGCACCCTCAGCCTGAGGGCGGCACTATCACAATCAATGGTATCATCATCGAACATCCCGAGGATATCCTCGATATTCTCATGCACAACCTCAACCGGCATCTTCAGACGGGCTGTTGCTTCCCTGATATACGCGATCATCGTCCGTTGCGCCTTCTTCACCTCTGTGATATCCCGGATGAGAAGCGAGAAGCCTTCACCACCGGAGAGCGGCGTTACAGAGATGATCACGTCATGCTCCATTCCCCGGCTGTCCGGCAGGATGGCGGAGACCAACGCATGATCCGATTGTGAGATCGCCTCAGCAATCCGATCTTCTCCCTCCTTCAGCCGGATCAGATCCAGAATCGGCGCATCAAGGGCGTTCTCTTTCGGAATACCTGTCATTTCTTCTGCTGCTTTGTTCCATGAGAGTATGGTGCCGGAGACGGAGACGCTGACGATCGCCTCCTGTGAGGTCTGTACGATCGTCGAGAGGAGCCGCATCTGCGACTCTGATCGCTTCTGTTCGGTCATATCACGGATCAGGATGATGATATGAGGACGGTTTTTGATCGTGACCCGTGAGATGTTGAGTTCGGCCGGGATCAGGCTGCCATCCTTTCTTCTGGCATCAAGCTCATAGGAGCCGATCTTTGCAAGCACCGACTGCCATCTGTTGCGGTCAGTATCCGGCGCAAGGAGGTCGATGACTGTGCTGCCTCTTGCCTCCTGCTTCTGATACAGGAATATCCGCTCTGCCGCCGGATTCCAGTATGTAATGATTGCGTGTTCGTCCAGGAGGATGATCCCGTTATAGGCAGCTGATGTGATCCCGTGGAAGAGCTCCTCGCGTTCACGGAGCTGGCGTTTGTTTTGAACCTTATCGGTGATATCCACCCCGACAGCCACATACCCGGTGATGGTGCCCCCGGGTGATCTGACTTCGCTTGTGTTCCATGAGATATGCTTCTCTCTGCCATCCTCTGTGATGATCCGCGTCTCAAAATTCCGGAGATATGCCTCTTCCTCGATCACATCCGTGATCAGCTTCGTGATCTCTTTCCGGTACCCGGGATCCGGATACAGGCGCTTCCAGACCTCATTCTTTCCGACCACCTCCCCGGCAGGATAGCCGGTAATCTGTTCGGCAGCAACATTCCAGAAGAGGATCGTTCCATCCGGCGCGAGGAAGGTGACCAGGGCATTCATCCGCTCGATGATCGTCTGGTGAAAGAGGGCAAGATCGGCAGTCATCATATATCGATCGATGATTGGGAGAGAGGCAGATATATTTAACCCTGTAATTGCCGGGTTGCATCCCTGATGGCACAAACCTCTTCACCTTGCACGAAGTACCAGTACTGGATTTTATGCGCATACCAATACGAGACGTAACGCCCACACTTGAGCGTGCCACAATCGCCGGATGGGTTCATGAAGAGCGGGATCTTGGGGGCCTTGCCTTCTTCCTGATCCGGGATCGGACCGGGATCATGCAGGTGACGGTTCCAAAGAAGAAAGTTCCCGAAGAGGTATTAATTGCAATCAAAGAGGTATCACGGGAGTCTGTGGTCCGCGTCTCAGGGATCATCAAGGCAACCGAAAAGGCGCCCGGCGGCCGGGAGCTTGTCCCCGAAAGTTTTGAGATCCTCGCAAAGGCGGCCTCCCCGCTCCCCCTTGATGTCGCCGAGAAGGTGCCTGCCGAGATCGATACCCGGCTCGATGCCCGGTTCCTCGATGTCAGGCGGCCGAGGATCGCTGCAATCTTCTCGATCAGATCCCGCGTGATGGAAGCAACCCACAGCTTCCTCTTCAGGGAGGAGTTCCTCCAGATCACTACCCCGAAAGTGGTGGCAGCTGCAACCGAAGGGGGCACCGAACTCTTCCCGATCGCATATTTTGAGAAGGAGGCGTTTTTGAGCCAGAGCCCGCAGCTCTACAAGCAGATGATGATGGCAGCTGGCTGCGAGAAGGTCTTTGAGATCGGCCCGATCTTCAGGGCAGAAGAGCATAACACGGTCCGGCACCTAAATGAGGCAACCTCGATCGATGTCGAGGTCTCCTTTGCCGACCATAATGATGTGATGGTGCTCCTTGAGAGGCTTATGCACGAGATCTACTCCTCGGTTGCAGAGAACTGCACTGCCGAGCTTGAACTCCTCGGAATCCCTGAACTCCAGGTGCCTGAGAAGTCGCTCCCCCGCCTCCCCTATGCAGAAGCAATCGAGATTGCGGCCAGAAAGATGGAAGAGCCGATCGCATACGGCGATGATCTCGGAACTGCGTCTGAGCGGGCAGTCGGCGAGGAGATGGGCACCCACTACTTCATCACCGAATGGCCGACCGCCATCCGGCCGTACTATGCGATGCCCTCTGCTGCCGATCCATCGATCTGCAATGCATTCGACCTGATGCACCCGAAGATGGAGCTCTCATCCGGTGCACAGCGGTGCCATGTCTATGACCAGCTGGTTGCGCAGATCAAATCCAAGGGACTCTCCCCCGAAGGCTTCGAGTTCTATTTGAAGCCCTTCCAGTACGGGATGCCGCCGCATGCCGGCTGGGGGCTTGGTGCAGAGCGGCTCGTCATGACGATGTGCAATCTCCAGAATATCCGTGAAGCGGTCCTCTTCCCACGGGATCGCCACCGTGTCACCCCATAAGCCATGTCTTCGCCTGTCTTTGATCCCGGCATGATCCTCCCGACAACCGTTGTCGGAAGCTTCCCCGCAGTGAAAGGAACAGGACTCTCAGCAGTCCTCGACCCCTACAAGCATGCGGTTCGGTTTGCTGTTTCCGAGCAGATCCGGGCCGGGATCGATATCATCTCCGACGGGCAGGTCCGGGAGGGGATGATCCAGGCATTCACGGGAAAGTTGCCCGGTATACGGGATGATTCCGTCATCTCGTCTGTGCAGGCAGCGCCAACCGGGATCACCGTCTCTGATACCCGGTATGCGCTTACGAAAACGAAGAGGGTGAAAGGCATCCTCACCGGACCCTCGTCAATTGCCCATGCACTCCGGATCCAGACACCCGCATACCGGAACCGTGAGGAGCTTGTGATCGATATTGCGCATGCCCTTGCCGCAGAAGGACAGGCACTCGCAAAAGAAGGGGTCTGTATCATCCAGATCGATGAGCCGATACTCTCGACAGGAGCTGCCGATATCGCAACCGGGGCAGAGGCGATTGGAATCATCGCAGAAAAGGTGGATCTCCCGGTCTGCCTGCATGTCTGCGGGCCGCTTGCAGGGATCATCGATCACCTCCTCAGGCTGCCGGTTGCGATCCTTGATATCGAGGCAGCGACCCAGCCGGAGAATCTTGAGATCTTCACTGGTAAAGACCTTAAAGGAAAGATGGTCGGCTGCGGGTGTGTCGCCTCCTCAGACCACGAGGTGGAGCCAGTTGATCTCATACAACAGCGGATCGAGCGGTGTGTCGATATATTCTCGCATGATACAATCCTGATCGACCCGGACTGCGGGCTTCGGATGCATACGCCGGAGGGTGCATTTGCCAAGCTCTCCCGGATGTGCGAGGCGGTACAGCTGGTGCGGAGAGAGTACCTGTAGGGCGGGGGATACTGATTTCATCACCTGAACACGTCAACACGGAGCCTGCAGAGAGGACCGGGGATCAGAAGAGGCACAGGCTTGAAGAAGAGTTCAGGATCTGGAGAAGCCGCAGCAAAGATGCCTACGTCCCATTATCCTGGATAAAGGATTAATTCTCTCCCCTGTTCTCTGGTTTGTGCGAAAACATGCAGACATTTAATGATCCTTCATCAGATTGTTCAGTCCTCGAACAATGACAGTTCTCTCCCATTCCTATCACAAAAATCACACAGTAACTCAACCAGGGTGTCATAATAGCCCCACCCCATGCCTGATGCCATATCAACAATTTTTTCAAGTTTGGGTAGAAAATGATCGACTATACCATCAGGCTGTGAGTCAAGCTCTTCTGTAATCTTCTCAAACATTCTTTCAAGGCTGAGATAGAAGTTTTCCCACATATCACCATAGTCGACAGTGTACTTTGTGCCCATCTCAACATAATGGACCATGAGTTCTAATTTCCCGACTATATCGTTTGTTGCCTTAAAATAACTGGATATAACCCTTTTTCCAGCAGAGAAATTCACACCCCTCCTCCCTGTTATGGGGGGATACAGTGCATCTGAGATTTTTTTACAGTAAGGCTCAAGAGACGCCTCTCCAGTTGGGTAACGGGAGTGGAGAAACGTTTTATTATCCTTATTCAGCCTGTAAAGATCACCTATTAATGTTATCAGTTCCTTCTTCTCTTTCTCTGAAAGAACGTTCTTTACATCGCTCCATGCCATTTTCTTCAGTTCTGTCATAGCCCGGTTTGATAATTACTGAATTCGTCCTGCTTTCAGACACGTCATTGATGATACTCTGGCGCTAAAAGCCCCATACTTCATCCATATCCTCAATATCTTCATCAAGGTATCTCTCCATAGTTGCAATCCATTCCGGCTTCTCCTCTTTTATTGTTTCTTTCAGTTCAGTGAACTCCTCTTTGGTAATCTCACCTTTCTCAAACATAAACTGATAGAACTTCTTAAGGCTCGAAGCATTCTCATTTATTGCTGAAATACCACTCCAGTGAACTTTTTTGATAAACCAGAATCCCAGATACATGCTAATCTCAGTGACACCATCCCGGGCATCCTGCTCTTCATAGTACAGCAGAAACACATTTATGTAAAAATCGACATTTTGGAGATGTTTTTCAATGGTTCTTGGAGTAAGCTCCTTTTTTGTAAGATACTCCCTGAATTCGGCAAGAAGGTTTTTGTTATATGATTTGATAGCATCATTTTCGCCTTCGAAATCTTCAGAGGACATAATAATGAAATCCCTGACTTATTCGGTACTATAAACATTCTTTATTCATACATATATGTCACTCTGTTCTCAAGTATTGGACTCAAAATCCGGCTCTTCGTGGATCCGTTTGGGTTTTTTGGATGCGAGCCATCATCAGGCTATCTGGTATATACAACCCGTTAGTATCTCCTGACCGTTAACCCCGGAATACCTTCAAAATGATGATCCCGCGTCACAATCTCACTATCATATCCAAGTGATATTGCGGCGATTAGCTCATCAAAATCTCCAACCGGGTTGCCTTCCTTCCTCAATCTTGCAGACAGAGCTCCAAAGATCCTATATATCTCGTCATTAATGTTCTCGGTAATGAGATGCTGTGTGATCGCCTCCACCTCTTCCAGGTTTTTTTCCGGGGATGATGATAGGTAAGCACCTCTATACAATTCGAGAATGGTGATCGATGTTGTTGCAGGAGTCAGACCTTCCTTCTCAATTGTTTCCAATACCCTGAGCGCCTCGGGTTTGTGTCGGATCAGATCAATGATTAATGAGGTATCAAGTACCGGCATCAAAGTCGACCTCTCGCATCCTGGCTTTTCTCATCTCACGGGAGGCCTTTTCAATCGAATCTGCAAGCTCCTGATTTGGACCAAGCTCTTTGAGTATTTCAGAGAGCTTTTTCCTGGGGGGAGTAAATTTGAGGATTACTTCTGAGAAACTCATTCCCGTCCCACCTTTCAATCTGGAGAGACGCTCATAGGCATCATCACTGATGCTTATTGTTTTAGTTCCCATATCTGTGTATGTGTATGTATGTGCATATAAAAACGACTCTTCACCAAAATTCTGATCTTCATGGTTTTCCTGAATTCTTAGGAGCGTGGGACTGATCCCGTTCGAGATCCCGATGCAACACCCGGATTCATCAGGAGTGATTGAACCTGGTGCGGTGCGGGTATCGGCGCGGCGGGAGGGGTTCTGATATTCATCACTATAGCCGCTCCAAGGTAACATGAGGCCAGTCTCTGACTCGTTACCACCAATAATCGTAAAGCCTGAAGATGGAGTTACTGATATGAATGTAGAAAAATAGTACGTCCTTTACTTATGCATATTGGTCAAAAGTTGGCGATTTGAGCCTATCCTTATATTATTATCCACTTTATATATGTACGACCTTCAGAAATATGGAGAAGAACCATATTAGATGATTTTCTTCTTCTTGAGATCCCTGATCTCACGAGATATTTCATGAAGATCCATTTTCAACCATTTCTTCCGTTCTTTTGTATAGTCTCCCTCTCCCTGATCAAACATCATCAGGAACCTGATCATGTCAACAGGACCAAGGGTTCTCAGGAGCGCCTCCATACCCTCAGTATGAATTTCATGGAGAGTCTTCGTCCTCATCATTATTCACCTCCAACATCAGGTCAACTGGATTACATACCTGCACAGTAGTACATAATGGTTGCGACCTCTTGATTTTTTTTATGAGTGAGTTGTCAGTTGTCACAAGAATAGCATCGGCACGCTCAACACATGCGACATGCAAAGCATCCATTGCATCAATACCATGATCCATTATTTCACTGGCCCGATCTTCCAGACCATCATCCCATTCGATAATTTCACTCGCATATGTGACAATATCCATGACACACTGTAACCGCTTCTGATCCGGTATCTGAAGAACCTCATATGAAATTATGTCACTTGATATGAGATTCCAATCACTCCTGCACCGGTTAAGAATTGCAATTACTGCTTCCATCTCCATATTTATTCTGGGATGGTTCCGTGCATCAAACGCCCTGCATAAACAACATACATCAAGATATAGTCTCACAGAAGCCTCTCGTTCATTTTAACCTATGATCTATTAAGTGATTACTGTAGTGAAAGAATGAAAGCAGAAACAAGTGCTTTCAGATTTCACACCACCCTTGACGTCGTCGAGAGCTCGATACCGTCCCCGGTGATCACAAAGGGAACCGTCCGGTCAGGGATCCGCATGCCCCGGTACTTCATGATCTGGAGCCTGCGTTCGATCTGGGACTGGTGGATCTCGGCTGTCAGCCTGATGACAATATCCGCATGCCTGAAGATGAGTGCCTCTTCATAGGGGGTATGGATGCCTTCATACATCGTGCAGAGGAGGCAACCGCCATCCTTCCTGAAGGCAGCGGTTGCGGTCGTGAGGAGCCGGAGTGCCTGGGCAATACCCCGGTCAAGGATGAGGGTCGAGAAAGAATCGACAACCGCGGCATCCCCCCGGATATCATGGGCGAGATCCTCAATAGAGAGGCCGGATGCGGGGATCATCCCATCCCTCATCTCTTCATCAAGGATGAGGTACACCCCGGCATTGGCTCTCGCAAACTGGGCCGCGAGGGCATCCATCCCTGAGAGGGGGGATCCGACCATGATGATCCGGCTCCCTGCCAGGTACCCGCCGCCGATAACCGGATCAAGTCCGGGAACACCGCTTGCTCTCAAATTACCCATTCCTCCATGCTACTATAGTCCGATGATCTGGATCGCCGCCACGCCTGCCGCAAGAACAAGAGCGGCAGAGAGGACGAGCCCGTCAAGGGCGCCGACCGATATTGCTCCGGTCTCGGCTTTCCCGCGGCGGTATCCACGCATATCGATGGTCAGCCCGAGGGTATCAGCCTTTCCAAGAGAATTTAAGATGAGGGGAAAGATCACCGGCTTCAGCCCCCGGACTTTTCCCATCAGCCCGTCGCCGGGTGCATACCCGCGGGCAAGCTGCGCCTCGCTGATCCGGATACCTTCCCTCTGGAGGGTCGGGATGAACCTAAGCGCTATCAGAAACATCAGGGTATAGTCGATCGGCATCTTCAGCTGCCGGAGCGTGGTGACGAGCTCTGCTGGTTTTGTAGAGACGACGAGGAGCTGGAATGCAAAAAGCATCACCGCAAACCGAAGCGAGAGGATGGTTCCAAAGAGGAGGGCTCCGGCAGTCACCGGCAGGGCGCCTCCGATGATCGGTACTGCTGCCGGAATAAGCGGGAAGAGCACCTCGCCCGCAGGCATCGTCAGCACCGTGAAGAGGACGAGCATCACGCCGAGGACGAGGAGTAACGGAATCTGTTCAGTGAGACCCCGCCCAAGCCCCCCTGCCCATGCGGCCAGGAAGACCACAACGAGAAGGAATCCAAGCAGCAGGAGGTCGCTTGTCATGACGGCGAGGATGACGAGTATCACCGTGAAGATGAGCTTTGTGATCGGATGTATCCGGTGGAATATCCCGTTTCCGGGTATATACTGCATAATTTCCTGCATCTTTTATCCCTCCGTTGCTGCGATGAATTTCCCGTTGCTCATCTTCAGTACCCGGTCTGCAAATGTCGTTGCAAGCCCTGGATTATGCGTAATCATCACAATCCCGTGCCCCTCATCAGAGAGCCGCATCAGAATTTCCATGATCTGGAGTGATTCTGCAAGATCCAGTCCCGTTGTCGGCTCGTCAAGGACAAAGACCTCCTGTCCCATCGCAACGACGCAGGCGAGGGCAAGCCGTTGCCGCTCACCCCGCGAGAGGTGGCGGGGATTGGTCTCCTCTTTTCCGGAGAGGCCGACCTCTTCCAGCACCTCCCCGATGGAGTTTGGGTCTTTCCCGATATTCTTCATCCCGAATGCGATCTCCTTTCTGACGGTATCTTCAAAGAGCATCGTATCGGGGTTCTGGAAGACGAGGCCGGTATGCCGGGAGAGGACCGAAATGGAGTGGCCGTTGCAGGGTGTCCCGGCTATGGTGAGGGTTCCTTCAGTCGGTTTCAACAGGCCATTGAAATGCTTCACGAGGGTGGTCTTACCTGACCCGTTCTCCCCCACGATTGCGATGATCTCGCCTTTATGGAGCGTGAAGTCAACACCGTCGACTGCACGGAGATCACCATAGCAGTGGACAAGCCCTTCTGCTTCGATGAGGGGTGCACCGCCTGCCTTCCGGGGGCGTTTGGTGATCGGGGGAAGAGCATCCCGGATGATCCGGGAGACTTCTTCCGGGGTGCCTGATGCGGTGATCGCCCCATCCTCCACCAGCACGCAGGTATCTGCATATGCTGCCGCCTCATCGATCATATGCTCGACAAGGACAATCGTCTTCCCATCATCTGCAAGCTTCCGCAGGATGGAGAAGATCAGGGTGCGTGCCTCCTCATCCAGCTCAGAGGTCGCCTCGTCAAGGATGAGGAACTGTGTTCCGAGGGCAAGGGTTGCGGCAAGCGCTGCCTTCTGCTTCTGCCCTCCCGAGAGGGTATAGGGGGCACGATCTGCGAGATGGGAGATCTCCAGGAGATCGAGGATCCTGACGAGTTCGGATTCTGCCTCCTGTTTTGAGAGGCCGCTGTTCTCAAGGCTCGTCATCACCTCTTCCCCGACGGTGGTGAAGATCAGCTGTGCGTCGGCATCATCAAAGACCATCGAGATGGTATGGGAGAGCTCTTCGATCCCATCATATTCCATCATATCCCGTCCGGCAATCGCAATCGATCCGACGGAGGTGCCGGTATAGATATGGGAGAGGATACCCGACATTGCCCGGCAAAGGGTGGTCTTGCCCGCACCCGAGGGGCCGGTGACAAGCGTCATCGAACCCTCCGGAAGGGAGAGGGAGATATCCCGGAGTACCGGGTGTTCCCTGTTCCGGTAGGTGTAGCTGAAGTGATCGATCCTGATCATCAGTTACCTCTCTAGAACCCGTGAGGCGGCGGGGTAGAGCATCGAGACGATGATCCCGTTCACTATTGCGGTGATGACGACGATCGGGACGACTGCCATCACAAAGCCGGTGAGGGTCACTGCCTGTGCGAGCATTCCCGGTGCTGCGAGGAGCAGGATGACGACGACTCCGACAAAGGAGAAGCCTGAGGCGAGTGTCGTAACGAGGGCGGTGATCCCGGGTGCTGCCAGCTTCATCCTGTCTTTCAGCGCCATGAAGACCAGTATACAGACGACTGCGCCTATCGGCTCGGATATAAGGTTTGCGGGCGGGAAGATCGAATGGCTGATCAGTGCCGATATCAGGCCGGCGATGACGCCTATCCCAAGAGCTTCACTGATCTTTGGGACGACCAGGATGATCGCAAGCGAGTAAAACGCGATCACAAGGTTCGCGACGATCGGGCCCGGTATGACGAGCGACATGTACCGTACAATGGCTCCTGCTGCAAGCAGAATGCCGACAAGTGCTATATCTCTTGATTTCATGATAATCTCTCTCTGGTATATTCTTCTCTGAGCGTTTTCCGCATCAGTTTCCAGCCATTCATCCTTGGAAGGGAATCGGTGATGATCACTTCCCTCGGCACCTTGTATCCTGCAAGATGGGAACGGCAGTATTCGGTGATCAGTTCTCCCGTGATCGTTTTCCCCTCCTTTGGGACGACTGCTGCTACCGGGATCTCGCCCCTTCGTGGATCCGGGACCCCGAAGATGGCGGCATCGGCAACGGCGGGGTGGCGGAGGAGGATATCCTCGACCTCGGTCGGGTAGATCTTCCAGCCCGACATGATGATCATATCCTTTTTGCGATCCGTTATGGAGAGTCGGCCCTCTGTATCGATGAACCCGATGTCGCCGGTCAAAAACCAGCCTGATCTGAGGAAGGCCTCTTCGGTCTCCTCTTTCATCCCATAGTACCCAAGGGCGACTGCGGGGCCACGGAGGGCAACTTCCCCCTCTTCTCCAACAGGGAGGATCTTTTCGGGATCATCGGAATCGACGATTCTGACCTCCGAGTACCCGACCGGATGGCCGACCGAGAGGAACCGGTCTGCAAACGGATAGTCTGCTGCCCGTATCGCGGTGCCGGTCCCGATCACGATCGTCTCCGAGAGGCCGTATGCATTGATGATCGGGATATCGAACCGCTCATGGAACGGCTTCCAGACCTCGGGATGGAGGGGGCCGCCGCCTGAGATGATCTCCCTGACAGAGAGAAGCCGCTCTTCTGTTCCGGGTGTTGAGGTGAGGAGGGAGTGGATCACCGGCGGCATCCCTGCCAGGACGGTGACCAGGTATTCTTCTGTCAGCGTGAGGTAGGCTTCGAGCTCGAAGCGTTCCATCACGACGAAGGTTGCCCCCGCCTTCAGTGCTGCTATTCCCCATGATATGCCGACATGGCCCATCGGGTAGATGCCGAGATAGACATCATCCGGTGTGAGGGCGAGCGCCTCTGCCTCGGCATCGAGGGCCGCCATCCATCCGCCATGGGTGAGCATCGCTCCCTTCGGCCTTCCGGTGGTACCGGAGGTATACTGGATCTGGCAGAGATCGGTGGGTGAGCAGTTCACGGGGGGGAATACTGGTACTGCCTCCCGCAGCACGGGCCAGGGAACCGTGCCCTCAGGTGCATCGCGAGTCGAGATGATGGTGATGCCGGGGATGGTTTCTGCCACCTTCACCCCTTCCGGATCGGTGATGAGAAGACGTGCACCGGAGTTTGCCACCGCATAGGCAAGCTCATCCCTGGTATAGACCCGGCCGGTCGGGACAGCGACTGCCCCGATCCGCCATGCCGCAGAGTACCCGATCAGGTACTCGGCGGAGCTCTCCAGGTAGATGACGATCCGGTCCCCCTTCTGAATACCAAGCGAGGTGAAGAGCGAGGCGAGAGAAGAGGTGGCATCCTGGAGATCCCGCATTGAATAGGACTCGCCCCGTGTGGGGACGATCAGGGCGGGTTTATCGGATCGGGCCGCCCCGATGTCAAGAAATGCGGTGATGTTTGGCACGTTAAATTCTCCATTATTGTAGTATAATGTATATATTTGTACAATTTGGGTATAAAAGAACCGGTTCTGATCAGGCTGATCGGTGGAGTTTTCTCCGTTCCGCAAGCCCGAACCCGCAGATCACGCGGATCGAATCGGGAAACGATGCATCAAGATTACGATCCCCTGAATCGATATGGAGCCTGGGCGTTGCCCTCAGCTTGCCGGATGTTGCGACGACGATGAGGTTCTTATCTCCGATTTTCCTGAGGATCTCAGGCGTGATCACCTGGGTGCCCCTCCCGATGATGAAGCCCTGGGAGCCGATCGGGCTGATGATGAGGCGTGTATCCGGATGATCGTGAAGAAATTCGAGAATTGATTTCGCATTCCCGTCACGGAGGACGAGGTTTCCGGCAGAATAGGCATCGAACCCGAGGAGGGTGCATTCCAGATCCATTGCATCTGCAATCGCCTCCGTCGTCGAGCCGGGGCCGAGGATGAAGGGGCGGGGGGAGGCGAGGACACCTGCCATGAAGTTAGCAATCTCCTGCCGGTCGTCATCTTCGTTTTCGGTTGTGAAGACCGTCTCTTTTGCATGCTGGACATAGCCTGCCCGGTACGGTGTCCTTGCGATCCCATAGAGCCGGGTGCTGAGGCGGCCGTCCCGGTATGCCTCCTCATCGACATCCAGTACCTCGGCATCACGGAGAGGGAGGGAACCGGCATCACGGATCAGTGCGGCGGCTGCAACCGGATCGGTGGCAAAGACGCCAGAGTACATCTTCACCCCCGCAGGTATCCCGAGGATCGGGATCGTTCTTCCGACAGCCCCGAGGATATCACGTGCGGTGCCATCACCGCCTGCAAAGACGATTATGTCTGCTCCTGCTTCTTTGAATGCAGCTGCTGCACGGCGCGTATCCTCGGCCGTGGTCGGGTCACCGGATTCGTGGAGGATGGTAAACGCTTTGATCCCGCATTCCCTGAGTGCATCCTCGCCCATTGCACCGGAGGCGGTGAGGAAGGAGAGTGTGTCATTTTTGAGCAGGGAGAGGGTCTCCTTTGTCCGGATGGTGGAACGGGGGGTTGCCCCCCGTGCACGTGCCTCTCCCGAGAGGCCGTCGGTTCCTTTCAGCCCGACGGTCCCCCCCATCCCTGCGATCGGGTTGATCAGAAGCCCGATTGTCGTTGTCATCCTCTCTGTTTCGGGAGGTTTGCAAGCGATTCCCTGATCAGGTCATCGGGACAGTCGTAATCGATGATATCACCTGCAAGGTAGGCATCATATGCAGTCATATCGAAGTGGCCGTGGCCCGAGTTGCAGAAGAGGATCGTCTTCTCTTCCCCTGTCTTCCTGCACTCAAGGGCGACATCGATTGCGCCTTTCACCGCATGGGCTGCCTCGGGGGCGATGATGATCCCTTCTGTCCGTGCAAAGGTGATGGCCGCTTCAAAGACCTCGTTCTGGAGATAGGATCGCGGCGTGATGATCCCGTCATGGACGAGGCGGGAGACGATCGGGGAGTCGCCATGGTACCGGAGCCCACCTGCATGGAGTGCCGGGGGTATGAAATCATGGCCGAGGGTATACATCTTCAGCATCGGGGTGAGCCCTGCGACATCGCCGTAATCGTACTCAAAGAGCCCCCGTGTCAGGGTCGGGCATGCAGCCGGCTCGACACCGATGATCTCGGTATCTTTTGCCTTTCCTGTGAGGATATCGCCTGCGAAGGGGAAGCTGATCCCGGCGAAGTTTGATCCGCCGCCGACGCTGCCGATGACGACATCCGGGTACAGCTCTTCCATTGCAAGCTGTTCGCGTGCTTCGAGCCCCATGATCGTCTGGTGGAGGCAGACATGGTTTAAGACAGACCCAAGCGAGTAGTGGGTGTTTGCATGGGTGGCTGCGTCTTCGACTGCTTCTGAGATGGCGATCCCAAGCGATCCCGAGGTATTTGGATCTTTTTCAAGGATTGCCCGGCCTGACGCGGTTCGCGGGCTTGGGCTTGGGATGCATTCTGCGCCCCAGACCTCCATCATTGATTTCCGGTAGGGCTTATGGTAGTAGCTCGAACTGACCATATAGACCGTGCATTCGAGATCAAAGAGGCTCGTTGCAAAGGCGAGGGCAGAACCCCACTGACCGGCGCCGGTCTCTGTGGCGATCCGCTCGATCCCTTCCTTCATATTGTAGTATGCCTGGGGAACAGCGGTGTTTGGCTTATGGCTGCCTGCGGGGCTGACACCTTCCCACTTGTAGTAGATCTTTGCAGGCGTCTTTAAGAACTTCTCAAGCCGGTGAGCCCGGATTAAGGGGGATGGCCTCCAGATCTGGAGGATCTCCCTGATCTCTTCCGGGATCGGGATGTTCTTCTGCTGGCTCATCTCCTGGCCTATAAGCTCCATCGGGAAGATGGGGGCGAAGTCTTCAGGGCCTGCCGGCTTTCCGGTTCCCGGGTGAAGCGGCGGGTCAAGGGGTGAGGGGAGATCCGCCTGGATATTGTACCAGGTCTTCGGGAGGCTCTCCTCGTCAAGGTAGATCTTGGTCTGCATCATATTCCTCCAATTACACACATCATTGTTCTGTAATGTATGAATATGTACATCAGAGCAATAAAAGTATCGTTGATCAGCCCAGTCTCTTCTTCTTCAGTTGTGTCTTTACCCGCATGTTTTTAGAGAGCATGAGCTTTTTATCCCTGATGAGGGCGTGAATTGCATTTTTCACCTCATCCCCGGCCCATTCGGTAGCGATACCAAACGCCGGAAGAGAGGCATGGGCAGCTGTTTTTGACGACCCGGTGAGAATGGCTGCGGCGGTATCAATCCCAAAACGGCCGGATATGGATTCAATGCCTTTTGTTATTCGATCTTCAAGGCTCATGGTTGCAGATCTGCAGATATCGCAGTTTCCACAGCTCATCGCCGGATACTCTTCGCCAAAGACGTCGAGGAGGCTCCGGCGGCGGCATCTGGCGCTCTCGCACCATGCCTGCATGGTGCTGAGTTTGTTGATTCTAATCGAGAGATCGGTGTGGCTTGTGTACTCCTTTTCTATCAGTTTTTTTGAGATGGCGAAGTCCTGTTTTGAGTAGAAGAGGAGGGATTCAGCGGGTTTTCCGTCTCTTCCTGCACGCCCGCTCTCCTGGTAGAAGGACTCGATATCCTTTGGAGGATGGAAATGGACGACGAAACGGACATCAGGCTTGTCGATCCCCATCCCGAAGGCGACAGTTGCGCAGATGATGTCTGTCCTGCCTTTGAGGAAAGAGTCCTGGGTACGGGAGCGATCATTTCCGGAGAGCCCTGCATGGTAGGCGAGTGCCCGGATATCGCGTCTCCTGAGTTCGTGTGCGATCTCATCTGCTGCTTTTCTGGAACGGCAGTAGACGATCCCGGCTTTTTTGTAGTGCCGGGAGATGAGGAGTGCAAGGAGGCGGATACGTTCGGACTCCCGCTTCTCATTGATTGCCGTGTAGGCGATATTCTCCCGATCAAAGCCGCCGACATACTTGATCGGATCCCTGAGATGCAGCTGGGTGATGATATCATCCCGCACCTCTTCTGTTGCGGTTGCGGTGAGGGCGATGATCGGGGTTTTTGGGAAGAGATCGCGGATGAGGGAGAGTGAACGGTAATCTTTCCTGAACTGGTGGCCCCACTGGGAGATGCAGTGCGCCTCGTCGATTGCAAAGAGCTTCGGGTTGATTCTCCGGAGGAGGTCCTGGAATGCCGGCAGGGCGAGGCGCTCGGGTGAGACATAGAGGATCGTGATCGATCCATCTGTCAGTTCGGCTTCGACCGCCTTTCTCTGATCATAGGTCTGGTTCGAGGTGAGGAGAGCAGCACTGATTCCCTGCCGGTTCATGTCATCGACCTGATCTTTCATCAGGGCTATAAGTGGGGAGACGACGACGGTGGTGCCGCCGAGGAGGACGGCTGGGAGCTGATAGCAGATGGATTTGCCGCCGCCGGTTGCCATAACGGCGAGGACGTCCCTGCCTGCAAGGAGGTCTTCGACGATCCTCTCCTGGTTGGGCCGGAATGTGGTGTGGCCAAAGAATGCTTCAAGGGTCTTCTGGCAGGAAGTCTCTGCCTTCATGGCATCTCCCTGAGGTTTTTGTACTCGAGATAGCTGACGAGTACACACCAGAGGAGAGCGATGATGGCGGGGGCAAGAACAAAGAGGAAGATAGAATCGGGATAGAATACGCCAAAGAGGGTGAGTCCGGCTGCAATACGGAAGATATTTGCGCTCCTCTGGTGTGTCCGTACCCAGACCTCGTCGCTCCTCATCGTCCAGGGGGTCCGAATCCCCATCATTTTATTCCTTTTCATTATCCGGGGGAGGATGATCGAGATACCGAGATAGAAGAGGGCGAAGAGGACCGGGAAGAAGAACGCCGGGTCTATTGCAGAGCCGAGGATGGTGAGGCTCTGGAAGATCTGGACTGCAAAGAGGAGGGCGAGAATGAGGACGATGAACCAGCCGGTTGCCCGCCGTGTCTTTGTGTCGCCTGAACCGAGGTACCTGAGCATGGCTCCGAAGATGAGGGCGGTTGCGAGGAGGATTGCCGGGATGATTGCGAGCCCAAATGCCTTATCTGACCATGCATCCGGCTCGCCCCCGATATTCCAGTGGGTCGGGATCTGGTCCGGTGCTGCCGGATAGATGAGGACTACTATGAGGAGTGATGCGGCGATGATGATGAGTGTGGCGATCCGGTGGGCTTCCATTGTCTTGTACTTCCTGTTGAACGCACAGCATGAAAAGGGATACTGTCCGGAGATCGGAGTATGTTGGGGTAAAAGTAAAGCACATTCTTTATATATAGATTCGTATTTGTGGCAATAGTTTTTAGTTTCGAATTATTTTTTCAATTCTTCTATCAGCAAACCAACATTCGATCCAAGATTTGCTTTTAGCCCATTGAGATCTTCACAGAAATGTTTTTCATTGAGAATCGCTGTATCAACCTTATCAACTAATTCATGAAATGGAATATAGCTCTTTTTAAATCCAGGTAATAACTTCCTCAATTCAACCTCTAAAAATTTTTTTGATCCTTTAGATCTAGAGGTTTTTTGATTTTCATAGAGAGTAGTACGATCGTAATCTAATATATCTGGATAATGCATCAGTAGCCAAATTTCAAAACAGGGATTGGATACATGAAGTGAAAACCCTTTTTTATCACATGCTGCAAGGAGAGTATCATATTGATCCGGCTTGAAATTCTGAACATCGCGATCAATAATCAAACAAACTTTATCAATATCAGAGTTATAGAATACCGCTTGTTCATTGATGTATTTTTGTAAATTATCAATTGATGTTTCCACAAATTCAGTTGGATACATTTCATGCAAACAATTGCAAATTATGCTTAAGAAGGGTTCAATATTATCAGGAGTCTCTTCACAGTTATACCCATGCTCCAATATTTTTGCATGCAATCTATCGGAGATTCTTCTTGAGGCATCATCTTTACTATTGCATATAGATGAGTTAATCATATGATCTATTGAATGACTAATTAACGATTTTATTGATATTTTACCTGAAGTGTACTCTTTCATTGATTCAATCAAAGGGCCGATAAATTTACACGGATGACTCCATGTCCTCTCTTCAAAATGTCGATTGAGAGGGACTATTTCAACCAATGCATTAATTCCAATTACATTTTTATATTGCAACACTCCTGAAAAATATTGAGGTTCTGTCTCCTCTCCCTCAAATGCCAGAAAATATTTAATCTTCGGCTCTAATTCCCTATCATCTGCTGTTGAGCGTTTTCCAAAGGTTTTAGCAATTCTCATTCAACCTCCACTCTCATAGGGAAGATTTCATCAAATAATGGAACTCCTCCATATCTGCCATCAAGATATGCCTTATCAATTTTTTTATCAAATCGTTCACTATACTGTTCAAGAGAATATAGAGAAGATTCTCCAAAGTGATTTTTATCAATAAACCATATTTCATCACGGCGAAGAAGATTCAAATCAAGAATATGGGCTTCATGGGTGGTAACAATTAACTGCAATTCACCCTTATCTACAAGGTTGAGATAACTTTCAATGAATCGGTATGTTAGCTGAGGATGAAGACTTCGATCAATTTCATCAATCACATATACTTTTTTACTTCCAGAGGACGTCGCATAGATTAACTCAATAAGATCCAGCATCCTTCGAGTGCCATCTGACTCTTCATACAACTCAAACCAGATGCCTTCATTTTCATGTTCAAATTGAATTTTTTGAACCGTTGGCTTATTGAGATGAGAATCAACTTTTAAGAGGAAAAAATTATGACCTTCTCTTAACATAACCCCAACTCCGGCCCTAGGGGTTTTATCATTTTTATTTTTCTCAGAAAAAATCTTTGTTTCCATATCTTTTATAACATGCTCGATAAAACGTTGAGGAAAATATTTTTTTAGTTCATCAACATTTTCCTCAACAATCTGGCATCGACGTATTCCAAGTCCAAGTGAAGAGATTATCTTATTCGTTTCATCCATACGTTTCTCATCCATAAAGTAAGAGAACCGAGATATAGGTTTATTTGGATGATTAATCACCAATACTTCATCAAACCATCTATAGACCTCTTTTAAAGGCAATAAAGAAGGCATCTTCACATATAAATCCTCTTTATTACGATTCATTTCTGTAAGGAAGAGCAAAGTATCATTTGATTCCATTGAATCTGCATATGTCTGAAGAGTAAAATGAGAGCGTTCATCAAAGGATTTTCCGAACCTAATCTCTTTCTTCCTAATATCTCTCACAAATATTTCAGATTCAGTAGAGTTTGGACCTATTTCATAGAACCATTCTTCAACAATACTCCTTTCACTGACAATTATATCAAATCCATATGCATAATACTTTTTTCCAATTTTAATCTCAAATTCAAAGGAGCTCGGTTTAACCCTATTTTCATCATTTATTCGACAGTATTTATTAAACATATCAATTGGAATGTCATTTAAGATTACTTTTTGTGAAAATTCCATTGAAGCAATTAAATTTGATTTACCGGATGCATTTGCTCCAAAAATGGAGGCAAATTTTAATATATTAATCTTTTCTCCTTTTTCTAAATGTCCCGCCTTTGATCGAACTTTACCACCGATCATGGAGAATTCCTGCGGTTTATTGAATGAGAGAAAATTACCAACTGTAAATCGTATGAGCATTCATATCACCTAGCACACCATGTGAATTATTCACTTCAAATTTAACGAGATCGAGGTTAATATTCACATTACCCAAGCAGTATGTGATTTTATCACATATAGATTCATCGATGGAAATAATGTCATTTGAAAATGATTTTTTAGGGAACTCAATATCGAAAGTGACGCTCACTTCCGCTCTGCAAACCCAACCGATGACCAGCCATCATCCGGGGCAGGCGAGGGAGGAGAAGCCGGCACCGAGGTTGGCGATGACAGTCTTCCCGTTCGTATTTTTCAGCGGGTTGACGACCACGTTCATGATGAAATGTTTCCGGTTGACGATCACCTCCGGGTACTAGGGGCAGATCCCGTTGTACAGAGCAAGGAGCAGCATTCCCGATGTGAGATCAAGCCCCTTCATTTAGCCCCGGATAGCCGGTTGCTCTTCATAGTAGTGCTGAGCCCAAAGCATCACAAGGGCAGCGGTATCAGATACAGGGTATAGGGGCCCTTCTGATCGGCCATGGTTTTTGTTCCTGCTTTTGATCTTCTCTGCTCCTTCGTATTCTTTCTTTCTCTCTCCAACCCGGAGGCAGGAGTTCAGAAGAATTTTATCCTCCCATCCCCGATACTGGCTATGAGTATGCATAACGAGGGTACAATTTCCGTCCCCGGCGGCGAGGTCGGATACAGTATTGCTGGCGGTGATACGCCCGGCATCCCGCTGATCCTGGTGCATGGCGGACCAGGGGGGAGCTATGATGCATTTGAGCCGTTCCTTTCTCTGGCACATTCCCGGCCGGTGATCTGCTATGACCAGCTCGGCTCATACCGCTCACCCGCACCTGTTGATGATTCGCTTCTGTCGCTTGAACGATTCGCAGATGAGCTGCATGCGGTCAGAACGGCGCTTGCACCGGAACGGGTGCATCTCCTCGGCCATTCATTCGGGGCGATGGTGGTGGCTGCGTATATCGGGAAGTACGGGCAGGAGGATATCGCTTCACTGACACTCGCCGGGCCCCTGATCTCGTCACCTCGCTGGGAAGCAGACCAGCGGCGGCTGCTCGCCGGGATGCCGCCGGATACACGGGCGGTGATCGAGATGCACGAGTCATGTGAGGTCTATGACTCGCCCGCATACCAGGAGGCGATGATGGCATACTACCGCCGCCACCTCTGCCGGATGGATCCCTGGCCGGACTGCCTGAACCGGATGTTCGAATTTATGGCGGCCCCGATCTACCTGGCGATGTGGGGGCCGTCCGAGTTCACGGTCCGGGGGAGCCTGCGGGAGAAGGATCTGACGAGCGTCCTGCGAGAGCTCCGGCTGCCGGTGCTCTTTACCTGCGGGGAGTTCGACGAGGCGACACCCCTGGCGGTCCGGGACTTCTGCGATCAGACAGATGGAGCGGTAATGAAGATCTTTGCCGGTGCATCGCACATGCATTTCCTTGAGGCGGAAGAAGAGTTCATGGCGGTGCTCTCGGCGTTTCTTGAGGGGGCGGATCGGTAGGAAGCCCGGAAGATCAAAGAACGAATGAGCGGGCAGAAAGAAGAAAGAGAGAGAGAGAGGGAGGGAGGAAGGAAGGAAGAGAGAAAGGAGAGATTTATGCCCGCTTCACGAGCAGGTAGATGCCCCCGAGGGCTGAGAGGGAGGCGAGGATATTGATGATTGAAAGCATGTCATCTCCATATCCCATCATCGAGGTGATATCGTAGACTGCAAAGAGCAGGAATGCAAGGGCAAAGAGGT